>LFRM01246385.1_pt2 | contig 19754 bp, 20 predicted proteins | sample 618341 | NCBI WGS metagenome assembly LFRM01 (sample SAMN03654438, study PRJNA283298) | anaerobic digester metagenome | isolation source: pool of bioreactors CSTR01a, CSTR02a, and CSTR03a thermophilic anaerobic... | place: Denmark: Kgs. Lyngby | collected 2014-05-21 | reverse complement strand
TCTCCAACTACACCTAATTCAATTGTAATATCCATATCTGAGTGTTCTGCAATAAAAGCGTCTGTACGCTCTTTTAAAAAGTCTTGCGCTTCTTGAGCACCCCAAACTTTTAAAGTGATTTTTTCTTTTTCAACATCTTTAGTGCCTCCACAAGCAACAAGTGATAAAGCAATAAGTGTTACCACAAATAATTTCATAAATCTCTTCATAATAATTTTTCCTCCTCTTTCTTCTCTTTCCGGAAAACCTTTTCCTAAATCTATTATAACACTTCATTTTTACTTGTAAAGGATAATGTATCCGTTTACAAATAATTATCTTATTTTTTGTGATATATAAAACTAAAATATACTGTTTAAGCTAGCCAATTAAAAAAGGAGTAAACTTTCATTAAGCCTACTCCTAAAGGTATTATTTAATAATTTTTACAATTTCATTATCATTGGCAAACTCACTTAAATACTCATCATTAATTGTGAGATTTCCTTTAATGTTTTTTTCAAAAAACTTTAAAATTATCTCTCTTTGAGCTGTACTAGAAACGCGTCTTTCTAAATTGCCTGTAAAGCCAATATATCTACTAAGCGGTGTATACATATAAGTCATTGAAAAATCTACATGCCTTGTTTTATCAAATTGAATAAAGTTTGCCTTATTAGAGTTATTTATAATTGTTAATATCGATTTATTGTTTGAACGCTTACTCCACTGCTCACTTGTAACAAATAAGGATGCAACATTTAAACCTTTATTTAAATTTGATTTAGCTAAAGGCTCAACCCAGGCATCAAGGCCCATAAACGCTTTGATTCGATCATCATTAAGTGTTGAATAAACCATACCACCACCACCCGTTGAATGGCCTAAAACACCAATTTTTTCCACATCAATTTTACCCTTAAAATAATCAGAATCATTATTTAATCTTTCAACTTCATCAATAATCGCTATTACGTCTTTGCCATAAGTCATTGCTAGAGCACTTGAATAATTAATAAACTCAGAAGGTCTTGTAAAGCTCGGTAGAGCATTTTTATCGAGTGGAGCAACACTACCATCTTGAAATCTTACAAACTGAGATCCATATGTATGATCAATAACGATTGCGATAAAACCATTTGAAGCGAGCTCTTCTGCATAGTCAGTATGTAATTCTCTAAATCCTTTCCAGCCGTGTGAAATAATTACAACTGGATAATTTTCTTCAATATTACTAATTGGAGCATTTAAATAAGAGTTGGAATCAATACTTGCTGTATGATCTAAAATAAAAGCCGGCAAACGCATATTTGAGGCAACCTTTCTAGTCAATAGCTTACCATCACTTATCCACTTAGCCTTTTTATAACCATAAGTATCATCTGTAGGATACCAAACTTGATATTTTATTTTACGGTTTTTACTCTGGTTGTCGCCATAGATTTCATTTCTAGAATAATCAGTCAAATCAAATATTTTAGTACCAATTTGATACTTGCCACTTGGTACTGGAAGTTTTTCTGTTGGAAAAGCTTTAACTAGTCCAAAAGGTAGCAATAATAATACAATCATAACGACTATTATTCCATTGCTTAATTTACTAGATAATTCAATCCACTCTAAATTATTTAAAATCACAATTAAAATGTATGTAAAGCCCGCAATATAAAAAGGTGAATACTGCCACTTAGATTTCATAATTGTCATATCAATTAAACCCAACAACAATAAAATGGTAATTATTATTTTGGCTTTATCAATTAAATATTGAAGTAGCCCCATTATTTAACCGCCAAGCTTTGATCAGTAAGAGCAATATCATCAATACTAAAACCCTTTACTCTTAAAAAATCAATAATTTCACCATAGTCATTTTTATCCATAACTGGTTTTCTGCTTAAAATCCAAAGTCGATCTTTCTCTTGCCCACTAACTACAGCATAACGATAATCATCGGCTAATTTAATAACATTATACTGTGATTTAAACGGCCAAAAAAATCTTACATAAAGGCCACCAGTACATTTTTTATCTCTAAGCCAAGCACTACCTTTAATTTGTCTTTTCTTACCATTTTTATAACCTACATTGTGGACTAAAATCTTACCGTTGGCTTTTAGTGAGTAAGTAGCCGTTACATTATCCAAATTTCTTTGTTCTTTAACTGCATACTTTGCAATTTCATACCACTTACCTAAATACTTCTCTAAATTTAAGTCACAAATCAAGGCTATTTCGCCATTATCTATCGTCATATTTTCCATTTAAATCCTCCCCTAAAACTATTTGTCTTATATGTTTAAAGTCTATTGTGTCTAAATTATATCATAGGAGTTAAATATTACACTTAACGTGCATATAATACTTATCACAAAGAAGCATCTGTATTTAAGTAAATTAACTGCTTTTCTTGTATAATGAGTTTAGGAGTTGATAGTATGAACCAATTTAAAAATGCAGTAAACACATTATTTGAAAATACTACAAAATCATTTTCTAGATTTCCTGTAGCTATTTTCAGTGCGCTTTTAATAGCGATAATCGCCATGATTAGAGTTTTTCAACAAAATGCTTATCAAAGCGATATAAATTTTCTATATAACACCATTCAGCTAGCCTTACTACTAACAGCTATATTTTCCCAGGCAAGTATTGCAAGGTATGAAGTAGAAGACAATGCTGAGAAAAAAACCTTTATACTTGCTAATGGAGCAGCTATTATAGTTGGCTTTATTACATTTTTAGCTCTTTACTTTTTTGGCGTCAATATTAGTGAAGAGGGCTATAAGACAATTGCCTCGATTGCCCAAGCCCGTGTTGTAGCCGCAACACTAATTAGTGCCATAGCCTTTGTTTACATCACATCAAAGTCGAAAAGTATTAAAGACTTTGCCTCAAGCTTTTTTATGAGCCATCGCGCCTTTATTATTGCAATGATTTATGGCCTTGTTATTTTAATTGGAGCCCTTGGCGTTTTAGGAGCCTTTGAAGCATTGATCTATAACAATATGAGTTATAAGATTTATCAGTATTTTGCTATTGCCACAGCTTTTTTAACCTACAGTTTCTTTCTAGGTTACTTCCCTAGTTTTAAAGAAGATGCTGATTTATCAGAAATAAGTGAAGCAATTAGTCAACCTGAATTTATTAAAGTGCTTTTAGACAAAATACTACTTCCAATTATGCTTGCTTTGTCCGCCGTATTAATGGTTTGGACTATAAGAGTGTTGTTTAATGGTGTCGAAGTAACATTTACCCAACTTTCATCTATTAGTACCGCTTATATAATTTTTGGTATTTGGCTACACATTATGGTATCAAAACATGATACAAAACTTGCCAATTTATATAAGCTGGCTTATCCATTTGTCGCTTTATACATTCTTGCTTTTGAAGCTTGGGCCTTATTTATTAGAATTAGTGAATATGGATTAAAAACTGAAGAATACAGTTTTGCAATGATCTGGATTTTTGCTCTAGTCTCTGTAATCTTACTAATCATTTTTAAAACCAAGGCTTATAAAAAAATTGCCCTAGTCGCAATAGCGATAACAACAATTTGGGTCTTACCTTTTATTGGCTATGAAGATTTAACTTACTCATCACAAATATCCCGTTTAAAAAAGACACTAATTACTAATAATATGCTAATTGACGATAAAATTGTAAAAGCTAGTAGTGATTTAGACAATAAAACAAAATTTAAAATTACTGATAGTGTCGATTACATCTTAAATATTGATAAAGAAAAACTGCCAAGTTTTATGAGTAGAGAATTAGAATTTAACACTAACTTTGAAAAAACTTTTGGATTTACTAGGTCTTATGATGATCGAGAAAACCCAGAAAATTACTATTGGCAAAACTTACAAGTTGCAACAGGTGTAATTAATATTGAAGGCTACAGTGATATTATGACTATTAGCTTAAATGAGATGTATGAATCCAATGACTTTATCATAGAAAACAATAACAATACTTACAAAATCAATTGGAGTATGACTAAAAAAGCAGCTGGCATTCCAATTGTTACTGTTAGTAAAAATGGTCAGCAGCAATTAGAGCAAAACCTTGAAGAATATTTGATTGCTCTAATTGATAAATATCCATATGATGAAAAACAACACAATGTTGTCCCAGTTGAAGATATGAGTTTAACAATAGAAAATGATGATTTCTCAATATTTGTATTGTTTGATAGCGTTGAAGTTAGCTATGATGGCTACTCACAATTTACTCAATACTATGTTAGTCTTTCAGCAATGTACTTTAAAGCGAAATAATTAAATAAAAAAACGCATGCAAAAGGTCGACACAATGTCGACCTTTTATATTTATATACGTCTATAAAATCTTTTTAGTAAAGGTTATTGGTGTAAATAACTCTGGACGATGATTATCATCACTACCAATTTTATCCCATGACCATCCAACCGCTACTTTTTCCCCATTTAATCTTAAATTTTCATACCTTGCGAAAAAGAAGTTCCACACATCATTTTCTTTTGGTGGATAACTTCTATTATTTGCTAGCCACTTTAAACTTTCCCAAGGAATTTTCAATTCATAAGTTACACTATTAGAAACTATTTCATCATTATTTAATTCCCCATTAACCTTAACGGCTGTTTGTAAACCTTTAATTCCCCAGTTTAAAAAAGCCCAGCGATTTCCTCTTGGATGGGAACCATTCCAAAAATCTAAGTCTTTACGATCATGGTTTCCACCAAAAACTCGTGCATCATTTTTTACAACATCAAATTCTGGCTGTTTTCTGTACAACTCATTTTTATGATAAGCATCACGCCAAATGTAAAATGCTTCATAAGTTGTATTAAAGCCATTTACTTGGAGTTCATGGTATGTATCATTACCATCAATAAATAATTCAATGTTGCCATCAAACCAGAGTAAGTCATTTTTGTTTGTCATTGATGCTTTAGGATATGGTGATTCACAATCATAAGCAACATATAAATATTTTTCACTATGGACAGTTGCCACCCTAGTGTTATAGATTGCAGGTGTACCTCCAATCACATCAACAAAACGCGGCGACCATGGCATTTTTTTCCAAACTGGCTTGTTTAAATCCCCATCAATTTCAAAGTCTTCTTCAATAAAATAACAATAATTTGCTTTTTTCATATTATCCCCCACCTATTATAAATTGTATAAAATTTGTGTTTTCAATAATTCTAACTTTTCTGCACCCAGTAAATAGTTAGTTATTTCAAGTGCGAAATCAACTGCAAAATATGGACCTCGTGCTGTAATAATATTATTATCTCTAACAACTTTGTCCTCTTTATAATTTGCTCCCATTAATTCTTTTTCAAAACCAGGATACGACGTTATATTTTTATCTTCAATAATATTGGCCTTAGCCAAAACAATTGGACCAGCACAAATTGCCGCAATCATTTTATTATCTGCGTGCATTTTTTGAACAATTTCAATTACTTGACTATTATCTCTTAAATTTGTGGCTCCAGGCATTCCACCTGGAATGACTATTCCATCATAGTGATTATGGTCAATTTCACTAATTAACTTATTAGTTGACACTTCAATATAATGAGAACCACTGACTTGATGACTCTTTGATATTGAAACCATATCAACTGAAACATCTAGTCTTCGCAAATAATCGACCACAGTCAAAGCTTCTACCTCTTCAAAACCATCAGCTATAAATACAAGTATTTTCATAAAATCTACCTCCTATTACTAGTTTAACATTGTATATCACTACATTGCGATTAACTATTACTTAACTTAAAGAAAAAACATCTCTAATAAAAGATGTTTTATCTTAATTCACGCTGCATATTAATGATTTCAACATTGTAGTCTTGCTCAATTAGATTCAAACATTTATCCAATACTTCATCTGCATAAGCAACACTATTACTAATAATGGCAATACCAATTGTCGCCATTTTGATATCATCCATATTATCTACTTCAGAGATTGATACATTAAATTTTTGGCGACATCTTAAAGTTAAACTTTTCAAAATACTGCGCTTATCTTTTAAAGATTTACTATTATCAATATAAATATCCAAACTTAACGTTTTAACAATCATAACTATACCTCTTCTAAACTATTTTTTTACCAAATTTTTATTAGTATCACTCTTTATACATTCTGTTTTTTTTGCCACAATCTAAACACAGATCACAAAAGGCAGTCGCACTCACAATAAAAACACACTTTCTATATTTTGGCCCAAAATTGAAAGACTCATTACCTAAGCCATTTTTGACACCAACTTCAATATTACTGCACCCACACTGTTTACACTGCATACTATTTCCTCGCTTTAGCTAATTACTCAATTCAATAACGACTAATTCAAAGCGATTATTTATTCTAATCGGAATAATACTATTACCCAAACCTCTACTTACTACCATATTAGTGTTTTCTGATTTGTAGTTCCCCGATGTATATTTAGGAAACAAGCCTTGATTTGGAGCGACTAATCCACCCACAAAAGGAATTCTAAACTGTCCACCATGAGCATGGCCAGCAATTGCTAAATCGATATTCATATTTGTATAAACATCAAAGTACTCAGGACGATGTGTCAGTAAGACCTTATAACTATCACTATTTTCTATCATCATTTCTAACTTGTTTCCAAGAATACTACTGCTTTGATAAAATGGGGCATTAAGACTATCAAAATCAGGATCATTGACTCCCAGCAAAAGTATTTTAGAATCATCTTTCTCTAAATAAATACTCCTATCCTCTAAGATGACAACCTCTTTATTTATAAGTTTTTTTAAATCTTCAAACTTACCACTCCAAGCTTCATGATTACCCGATACATAATAGACAGGTGCAATCATAACTGCTTTATCACTAAACTCTTTAGCAACATTTAAATCGGTTTTAGATGAATCAATTAAATCACCAACAATAACAATAATGTCAGGGTCAGCCTTTTCTAAAGCATCAATTAATCGATTTTTCCAATCTTTATTATGCAAATCCGCAATACCGGCAATCTTATAGCCAGAAAAGGCCTTTGGTAAATTTTCACTAGAAACTATTAAATTAGTAGTTTTAATTGTTGTATTGCCAATAGTTATCCACAATAAGACTAAAAATGTGGACAATATTACAAAGTAGCGTTTTTTCATTAAATCCTTACCTTCCAGCTTTTACAATAAAAAAAGTAAAAACATATTTGTTTCTACTTCATTATATCAAAAATAATAAATTAATTAACCCTCAACCATTTTAGGTTATTTGAACTATTTTTGAGATTTTATTTGATGACAAGTAAATTAGTCGATCACAGTGTTTCTTTAAAATTTCATGGTCATGACTAACAATAACAATTTTCATTCCAGCAGTCTTTAATTCATTTAAAATATTCATAAAATCATCTCGACGCTCTGGATCTAAATTACTAGTCGCTTCATCAACCAGTAATATTTTTGGATCTAGCATTAACGCTCTTGCAATGGCAACCCGCTGTCTTTCACCACCACTTAGCTGATCTATATATGATAATGATTTATCTTCTATGCCAAACTGACTTAAAAGTCCAATTGCTTTTTCATTAATTTTTTCTTTAGGCAAAGTCTTATTAACTTTTAAAGACAAGGTTAAATTATCTAAAACAGTTAAATGTGGAAAAAGATTAAAGTTTTGAAAGATTATTCCAACCTCTTCAGCTTGCATTATACGACCTTTTTGCATTGGAATCAGACCTCCTAAAAGTCGCAGTAATGTTGACTTACCAGCCCCACTCTCACCAACAATACCAAGCATTTCTGCAGGTTTAACCGCAAAACTAATGTCATTTAAAATAACATTGTCGCCATATTCAAAAGATAAATTTACAACGATCATATTTTTAACCTCATTTTTCTTTCAAATTGCTTAAAGACTAAAATTACTACAAAGGTAAATATCAGATATATAATCCCAACGATTAATAAAGCCTCAGACCTTAAATCTCTAAGTAGCAATTCTTTTGCGTTTCTAAATATTTCACCCAAGCCAACTACAGTTATTAAAGATGTATCTTTGACTAAAGTTATAACTTCATTTGATAAAGCATACAAAACATTGCGAAACATTTGCGGTAATATTACATAATACATAGTCTGAAAATCATTTAACTTCAAGGCTTTAGCTGCTTCCCACTGACCCTTGTCGATCGCTAAAAGACCACCTTTGAATATTTCTGTAAAGTAGGCACTATAATTTAATACAAAGGCTACACTTGCACCAATAATCGCATTTTTAGTTATAAAGCCTGGTATTAATATCGGCAGGGCAAAAACAAAAAAGTAAAGTTGCAAAATTAAAGGTGTTCCCCGCATTATCCATGTAAAGCCAGAAATAATCATTTCTAAAAATTTAAACTTAGACAAATATAGTAAAAGTAAACCTAATGGTATCGACAAAACCAAAGTTATAAAGAAAACTCCAAAGGTCATCTTAAAGCCTTCTAATATATATGGTATGATCTCTAATAAATATTCTATCATCTTGAAATCATATCTTCATTAAACCATTTAATTGATATTTCACCAGCTGTACCATCCGCAATCATTTCATCGATTAATTCATCAATTTTATCAGCCAGCTTTTGTGAGCCTTTTTTAACTCCAACACCATAATTTTCGGGATTAAAACGAGCTGATGATATTTCATACAGACTACTTTCTTTAGAAGAAACATATCTTGCAAAGTTTTCATCAACAACAATGACATCAATACCACCCGTTTTTAAAGCCATTAAGGCTTCAGAAACACCAGTAAATTTCATCATTTCTTTAATTGATTCATTAACTTCTGTTTTTTCTTCAATCGCTATTTGACCACTACTTTGAAGTTCAACACCAACAACCTTATCTTTTAAATCATCCAATGATGTATACGTATTACCTTTTAAAGACATCATAACGATGTGATTATCAAAGTACGGTTTAGTAAATGTAACTTGTTTTTCTCGCTCTTTTGTAATTGTAAAGCCATTCCATATAGCATCAATGTTACCATTGTCTAATTCAAATTGCTTTGAATCCCAATCAATGTACTTGGTTTGGAAATCAACGCCCAAACGCTTGGCTACTTCTTTGGCAATATCAATGTCAAAACCAATTGACACACCTTTATCTAACATTCCAAATGGTGGATAATCAGTATGCCCAATTTTAAAGGCTTTTTTTTCAATTATTTTGTCCAAACTGTCATCAACACTAGATTCAGCTTTTGAGCTACACCCAGTAATAAAAAGTAAAATTATAAATAAACCCAATATTTTTTTCATAAAAAATCATCTCCTGGGTTTTATTATACTCCTGCTCTTTACTAATGTAAAGTAATAAAGCGTTAAATTATAAAAAAAGCCTCTTTTAATGAAAAGATGGCCTATAAATCATTTGTTTTTAACTGGTTTATTTTTCAAGACTTCTTTATAGCCACCATCTCCATAAAGCAAGGTCCGGTTAATACGGGCAATTGTTGTTGAGCTCATACCTGTTTCTTCTATTATTTTCTCATAAGTAAAACCTGACAAAAGCAGCTCTGCCACATGTAACCTATCACTCATATCTTCTAATTCCTTTGGCGTACAAATGTCGTTAAAAAAACTCTCACAAGCTTTTTCATCTTTTAGTGATAATACAGCTTCATATAAGTTTGTATAGTCTTTTTTCGTCATAGTATTCCCCCCTTTTTATAATCATACTTTATCACAATTTTAAACTTATTTACACAATTAACCTTTAAAACTGCTTTTTATTAGACAAGTCACAATAATTTATCAATTTAACAATAATTAAATAAAAAAGACAAATCACTTTTAAACGATCTATCTTTTTTCTAACAATGCTTATATAAGTCTTTTTTGACCTTCTAGTTCACGGTATGGCTGAACATCTAAACTTGTTTCCAAAGTCCCAATGTATTGGCCAAATTCATCGCGAATAGCCTTATAACTAATATAAACTAGCATACCCTTCATTTCAATCCAGAAGTTTTCAGTTTCTTTGGCTCCTGATTTAAAATCAGAAATTATTTGTTCAACCATGTCTACTGATCTTGGTGGATGACAGTGATGGACTAATCTACCCAAGGCTGATCTTGATCTAACAAATACACGACCATCAGCTTGATTGAAGTATCTAAATTTATCATCCTTATCAATAAATGTCATATCTAAAGGTAGAGCATCTAAAATACCTTTTAGCTGTTCAACATTTAAGACACCAGTCTCAAAGCGAATTGATTCTTCTTTTTTCGCAATGTCGGCTTTTACTTGTTTATAAAAATCAATTGATGCTGGCACCCATTTCTTTTTTGGGAAAACTAAACAGTAGCCAATTTCTTCAGAATCATAAGCGACTTCTAACCATTCTTCTTCACTTATAAGTTCACTAATCATTGGCAACATAATTTTTTCTTCTTTTAAAATCATGTCTTCAATTCGTTTTTGTAAGGCGATAAAAGTTTCTGCTAAATTTTTTGAAGTTTTATCTTGAGCAGCTAAATGAAAAGCTTTTAAATCTGCACGAATTTCATCACCAACACCCCACATAACTTGTGGCGGAGCTTCAAAACCATATTTTTCCATTAAAGGGAAAATCGATTTTTCTTTTCTTGAATAATGTTTATCAATATCAAAAAGTTCTTGTGTCATTGTTAATAGTGTAAAGTGATCTTTTTCACTGCCACTTTCTTCATATTTTTTAATCGTTTCCAACATTTTTTCCATGTGGTCTTCTAACGCTCTGTTTTCATCTTTTAAAACTTTGATTGGATGTCCTTCTTTTTCATGTTCAGGAATTTTTTGATGAATCTCTTCAATAGACATATTAAAGACATCAGCGTGAATGTCACACAATTTTTGGATTTCTGAAATTGGCATCCCATCATCTACTAATTGTTGTTCCATTTCGATAATTTCAGCTGAAGTTACTGATTCAAACTGATCAGTAAAAGCTTTTTTAACTACCTCTATATCTTCACCTTCATGAAGACGAGTTATTATTTTACCTAATTCTTTTGTTTTACTCATATAGTACTACCTCCATATTATTTTCCTCTAAAAATTTATTTGCCGCCTCAACACTTTTGTTTATATTTGCAAGTGCCGCTTTAAGTGTCACAACACGACCTACTGTTAAATAAGTTTTATCATTTGCCATCGGCTTAAAACCCATATCTACAAAGACTGATCGTAATTTAGGATCATCTTTTGTTGCTAAATAAAAACTGTCACTTAAATTTATTTTTTTCATTTATCCCTCCACCAAATTATTATACACAATAAGTAAATAAATGCTGTCTTCACTATTTAAAAAGCCCTAATTTATCAATTAGGGCAACACATAATAAAATAAAGCTAATAAAGCCTTACTTACTGTCTTTATTGTATTTTTTTAAAATCGCATCTACCGCTAATTTCGCCGTTAATATTGACACTGGAACTCCAGCAGGATTAAAAGTCCACTGGCCAGCAACCAAGATGTTATCAATTGGAGTTAAGATTGATTTACTCACCTTTAAAAAACGAGTTTCCACAGGAAACGGCTTGTTTGCAAAAGACCAACCAGTAATTGAACCATGACTTGCATAAGTTAATCTTTCAATCGTTAGTGGTGTTGAAACCAATGTATTTAAGACATGCGCCCTAATATGTGAAATACGATACGCCAGTATTTCTATGATACTGTTTTCTACTACACTTTTAACTTTATCGATTAATCCCAATTTTTCAAGATGCTGCATTAATTTATAATCAAATAATGTAGAAGCTATTATTGCACTTTCACCCTTTAAAGATAAACTTGCATCTCGAAGTGCGGGAATTGATATTTCAATCGTGTTATTTTTTATAAACTTTTTTATCCAATTCATTAATAAAGTTTCATCTTCAATAAATTTTTCATTACCACTTTTTATCTCATCAATACTTGTATATGTTAATCCAAATTTATTAGGAGTGTAGAACTCATGTGGACCAATAATATCCTTAAATGTAATTGGTGGTAAACTAACTATTACATAGACACTAATAATGGAATCAGCCCCAACTTTGTCAGATAAAAAATCTCTTTTTTCAATTACTTGTTTTTTCACTTTACTATCTGTAATACTTGTTTCAATAATATTATTATAGAAATGTTTTAAATCAGCAGCCCACAGTAGGTGGTCATAAACAAACTGACTGCCATCCTTTGTATTCAATAAATTTTTAAAGACATCAATAGCGACAACTTCCACTTCATTTTTAATTGTTCCACCATTTTTTATAATATGTTTTTTTAGCTCATCAACAACTCTTTGGGTTGAGCCAATTGGATAACTGTAATCTAAATATAAACTAAAGTAAGACAGTGCAAAAAATGTTGGTGTTTCGGCAAAGAAATGCTGAGTAATTATACTAATTAATTCCTGGTTATTGGTAAATTTAGCTAAGTAAGAATCAGTTGGTTCAAACATTTTGTTTGCCTTATTTATATTATAAAGAAATTTACTCATCCATGGCAAAAGTGTTTTCGTCAAATATTTTATTGGATAAGGCTGACTTACAAAAAGCGGATTTTCAATGCCATAAATTACATCCATGTATTTCATAACTTTTTTAATTTCCAACATTATCAAATCAATGTCCTTGTTATTGTCAGGAAATAGTTTTTTTAGCATGTGTGCATAATCAGTGAGATTTTCAATATCATTCAAAACCATCGTCTCATTTTCAACACTCATCCTTATTGGGTTTTCACTAAACTCTATGTCTAAGTCTAACTGTTTTTTCATTGGACTAAAAATACCTGAGTCAATAATTGCCCGAGCGCCCTTATCTACAGTGTGGCCCGCAAATTCAAAGGCACCTAAAAGGCCACCACAATTTTTCTCTTTTTCTAAAAGTAGCACGTTAGGCACAACTTCACTTAAATAAGCAGCTGCAGTTAAACCTGCCACGCCACCCCCAACAATAATTACATCATACTTATTCATTTTATCCCCCTACTGACTGTTTTGATCTTTAAGTAGTTCATAGTCAATACTTATCGCAATACAAAGTGCTAAAACTGCATCATGATCATCATGGATGTCCAACTCATAACTATCACCCCAAGTAAACCAATGCTTACTCAAGTGCATTATAGGATTGTTACCCCTAATCAATTGATAGTTGTGGCCTGTAAAGTTACCTTGTAAATACCAATCAATCCCCTCAATAACATATGATTGGCGAAACAAGCTAAACTGGCGTTTTAACGTAATACTATTTGTGTTAGTAGTGATGTCGTATTGACCAAACATTCTAAACATTTGCCTATTAATAGTTGCGACTTGATCATGGTTTTTATCAAAAACTTTAAATTGCTTTGGTATTTGCAAAAAACTGCCTTCAACATAGAATTGGTCTTCACCATTTTCGTTTTTTACAACAAATTGCTCGCCTAGTGTAAAAATGGCTTGTTTTATATATAGTTTCATAATGTCTCCTGACTAGTAGTTAAATTTATTTTCACTATCATAATTGTATCAAATTATTTAGAGAAATAGATAAGTAAGACTGATTATTTGTCTTATACTAAATTACTTTGATTGACAGTAGATTAATAGAGTGATAAATTTAACCTACAACAAAACACATATAATGTTTTTTAAGTTGTGTTGGAAAGGAATAACATGGAAATATTAATTATAGGAGGTATTGCTGCTGGGATGAGTGTTGCAGCAAAGGCAAAAAGAGTAAATAGCGATGCCAATATCACTGTCATCGAAAGAGAAGACTACATATCTTTTGGAGCATGCGGCTTACCTTATTATATAGGTGGTCAATTTGATGATCAAAAAGAAATGTTTGCAAGAACACCAGAACAAATGGGCAAGGCTGGAATCAATGTATTGTTAAAACATGAAGCGACATCCGTTGATTTTAAAAACAAAACCGTAACACTTTGTGATTTAAATAAGGGTGAAATTGTCGAGAAAAAATATGATCGCTTAATGATTGCGACTGGAGCAAGTGCCGTTATTCCACCAATCAAAAATGTCGAAGCAAAAAACGTCTTTACAATAACTAAGCCATACACCGTTAAAATCCTAAAGGATAACTTACACAAATACAATGATATCGTTGTTATTGGTGGCGGGTTTATTGGTGTTGAAACAGCTGAGCAGCTAGCCCATTTAAATAAAAATGTTCACTTAATTCACTCAAGAGATGCCCTTATGAATGGACCCTTTGATCTTGAGTTTTCAGAAAAACTTCAAATGGCCATCCAAGATGCAGGCGTTACACTACATATGGAACAGCGTGCCAACAGTTTTATATTAAAAGATGAATTAGTAAGCCATGTTGAAACAAACGATTCCAAACTTAAGGCTGACGCCGTTATCTTAGCCGTAGGTTTTACACCTAACACACAATTTTTAAAGGGTCAGTTAGATACTTTAGAAAATGGTGCAATTATAATTGATAAGTTTGGCCAAACTTCACAACCAGATGTATTTGCAGCAGGAGATTGTGCAACCGTACCACATCGTTTAGCAGACAATCAATACATCCCCCTGGCAACTTATGCAAACAAACTAGGACGTTTAATTGGAAGCAATATTGTTAGTGACAAAAAAGATTGGCTAGCTTTCAATGGAGCCCTAGGTACTAGTGCAATAAAAGTTGGTGCATATGAAGCAGTAGCTACTGGTCTTACAGAAAAAGCAGCAATAAAATTAAACTACAATATAAGTACAACCTTAATCCATACAAGTAATCATTCTAACTATTATCCAAATCAAGAAAAGATTATGATTAAACTTGTTTATGATAAAGAAACCTTCGTCTTATATGGAGCTCAACTATTTGGCAAAAACGAAACTGTCCTAAGAGCAACCGGTTTAACAACTGCAATTCATGCAGGTTTAACTACCCAAGAAATCGGGTTTATTGATTATGCTTATTCACCACCTTTTGCCTCAACTTGGGAAGCAATTAATGTGGCCGCAAATACAGCAAAATAAAAAGAGAGGATTTTCTATATGATAGAATCACCATTTTTTCAACAGTTTTTAAAAGTGAGTAACTTATTTACTCTAAGTGCCATCATTTTATTGATAGGATCTATATTTATCCTGAGAAACCTAAAAGATAAAAAAGTTAGTTTTTCAAATCGAATGCTAATAGGATTACTAATCGGTTTAATTTTAGGTTTTGGAATTGATTTAATTGGAAGTGGCAATAGTATTTATTTAGACTTTGCCCGAAAAGAAATCTCAGTTTGGTACTCCTTAGTTGGAACCGGCTTTGTTAAATTAGTTCAATTAATGGCAGTACCAGTTGTTTTTCTTTCAATAATTAAAGTCGTTTTTGATGTCGAAGGCGACCGTATTAAAAATTTAACAGGCAAAACATTCACGATTCTTTTGGGAACAACAGCAATTTCTGCAGTTGTCGGTATTTTAGTCGTTAAATTATTCAACCTACAAGGCAGCAGTTTTACTGGTGACTTATCAGCTTCAAGTATTGAACGCATGAGTGGCATTGCTTCACAAAGTTTCCCAGAATTCTTTTTAAACTTAATTCCAAGCAATATCTTTAATGTCATGTCTAATAATGGAAGTGTTGTTTCAGTTGTTATTATTGCTGGTATTTTAGCAAGTGCAATGCGTTTTTTAATCAAGAAAAAACCAGAACAAGTACAACCTCTAATTTCAGTATTAGATGCTTTAAGAGTTACTATTAATTCAACACTAATTAATATAATTAAGTTAATGCCATATGGTGTTATTGCTCTAGTTGCAAATACAATTATTTCAAATGGTATAGCCGCAATCACAAGTGTTATTGGTTTTATTGTTGCCATTTATACTGCAATAATCATTATGATGATAGTATACGTAATAATTTTATTAGCGATTGGCTTAAACCCATTTACTTTCTACAAAAAAGCCTACACAACCATCTTATTTGCTTTTTCATCAAGATCAAGTGTTGGAACACTACCTTATACACTAAAAACACTAACTGAAGATTTAGGTGTCTCACCTGAAACTGCAAACTTTGTTGGAACCTTGGGAACTTCAATTGGGATGAATGGTTGTGCCGGAGTCTTTCCAGCAATGCTAGGAACCCTTGTTGCTGCAGCTGTTGGCGTTGAAATGAACCTTTCATTTTATCTATTAATTGTAACTGTTGTTACAGTAGGATCAATTGGTATTGCTGGTGTTCCAGGAACTGCAACTGTAGCCGCAACTGTTACATTAAACGGTTTAGGCTTAGGTGCCGCAATGACTTATATTGGTTCAATCTTTGGAATTGACCCAATCATAGACATGGGAAGAACAGCCCTAAATGTTACTGGTGCAATGGTCTCAGCTATTGTTATTGATAATTGGGATAAAACTTTCAACAAAGATTTATACAATGATTTAAACACACCAACCTTAGAATAAAACTAAAAGTTGACTAAATAATTAGTCAACTTTTTTATACCCAAAATAAAAACACCAAATGGTGTTTTTTTCATATATTAAATAATTTGCTCACTCATCATTCTTTTTAAACTCTCACCCAAAGTTCTTGTGATATTTAACTGTTTAAATGACTCTACACCTATACTTGTATTAATTAAATGCTGGCGGTCCCTAAATATCTTACTTGTCCAATTTGGATCAATAATTAAGGCTTTTCCAACGGCAACTAAATCTGATGATTGTAGTATATCTTCTAAGTCACTTTTTGTATTAACATTACCAACCCCAATTAATGGCACCCGCTTGTTTAAAGTTTTATAAACATATTCTAATATTGTGTGGTCTTGATAATTTTTAGATATAGATTTTTGCTTGTAATCTCTCAGTGAAATGTGTAAATAGTCTAAATCTTTATTAGCTAGTTCATCAACTAAATACAAAGTATCTTTTAAAGAGATCCCTGGTTCTTCATACTCTTCTGGAGAAAAGCGATAACCAACAATAAAAGGTCTTTCAAAATCTTTTTTAACACTTAAAACTTCATCAGTTAATAGTTTTATAAAAGTGAATCGTTTTTCTAAACTACCACCCCATTTATCGTCTCTTCGATTTGAATGTGGTGAAAAAAACTGTTGAATTAAATAAGTGTTTGCACCATGTAATTCCACGCCATCAAAGCCAGCATCATAAGCTCTTTTTACTGCTTGCTTAAAATCTTCGATAACTTGGAATATTTCAGCTTCACTCATCGCTTTAGGAATTTGTGCCCCTGCTCGCTCGGCCGCAATTGCACTTGCAGAAACTGGCTGATTACCTCTCAGTATTTTTGAGTTAGTCATTCTACCAGCATGAAACAATTGAATAATCGCCTTTGTGCCATTAATTGAAATAGCATTAGCCAAGGAGGTTAAACTTGATAAATGTTGATCTGACTCAGCACTAACTTCACCTTCCCAACCTTTACCATTAGCTGATACATTAGCGGCTGCAGTTATAACTGCTCCCACTTCACCACTTCTTTGACTATAATAAGCAAGTTCATCCTTAGTAACATCACCATCTGAAAAACTCATCATAACTGTCATTGGTGCCATCATTACTTTATTTTTAAGCTTTAGTCCACTTTTAAACGTAAAGCCTTTTTGATAATTATTAATATTCATTTTACTTCCTTCTTTCATAATTTTTAAACTCTGACTACAATATATCACAAGCCCATATTATGTTCTATTTAAGTAATCATTGGCTAATAATAAGTCTAATAATGCGATGTTTAAATATCTGTTTTTAAAATTAATCAACTTAAGTAGTTTTACTTTCTATATTTTCCTATAAGTGATACAATCTTTTTACGTTAGAAATGAAGGTGGCTTATGAATAAAACTGTTAACATGTTAGAAGGCAATATAAAAAATGTCTTAATCGCACTGGCATGGCCAATAATTATGTCTAATTTAATCCAAACAGCAATGGGATTAGTAGATATGATTTGGATTGGAAAACTAGGTAGTGGGGCTGTTACCGCAATTGGAACCGCAAGTTTCTTTTTATACTTTGCCCAAGCCTTTTCAACTTTGATTGTCACTGGTACTGGTGTTTTAGTCGCTCAAAGTCTTGGTAAACATAAAGTCGAAGACACGGAAGTTTATGTCAGAAATAGTGTTATTTTAACAATCATTATTTCATTGATTTTTTCTGTTATCGTTTATATTTTTGCTCCATCTTTTGTACAATTTTTCAATTTAAATAATGTCACAATTTCTGCTACAACAGTTAGCTATTTAAGACACTCCCTATTTGGCGTACCCTTTTTGTTTTTAGTAGCCACTTATGTAACAATCTTAACTAGTTATGGAAATACCAAACTGACATTTAGAGCCAATGCTATTGGACTTGGCTTAAACATTATCTTAGATCCAATTTTAATCTTTGGATTAGCCTTTTTCCCTGAAATGGGCGTCATAGGGGCTGCTTGGGCAACCAACTTATCTAGAATGTTGATTTTCTTTTTACTCTATAGAAATTCACGCGAGAATTTATCTAATGCTAAAAACGCAAAATTTTCAATGATTAAAGTTAAAGAAGTTGTAAAGATGGGCTTTCCAGTTACTGTCCAGCGAATTCTCTTTATCGTAATCTCAATGTTTATGGCAAGAATTGTTGTTCAATTTGGAACAGATGCCATCGCCGCTCAGCGAATTGGAATTCAAATTGAATCCATTTCTTATGTAACTATTGGAGGTCTCCAAGGAGCCATTGCAGCCTTTATTGGCCAAAACTATGGTAATCATAATACACAAAGAATCAAAGATGGCTATGCCATGTCTTTAAAGTTAGTCTTTGTTTTAGGTTTAGCAATCTCCCTTTTATTTATTATCTTTCCAAAACCAATATTCTCAATATTTATAAGTGAGCCAAATGTTGTTCAACATGGAATAGTTTATTTACAAGCAATTGGCTATTCACAATTATTTATGTGTTTAGAACTACTTGCCGTTGGCGCCTTTAATGGTTTAGGAAAAACACAAATTCCAGCCTTTATCGCTACCCTCTTTACTTTTATTAGAATCCCTTTGGCAATCTATTTATCAAGTATAATGGGGATTTCAGGTGTTTGGTGGAGTATAAGTTTAACAAGTATTTTAAAAGGTATCATTTTAGTTATTTGGTTTAATCGATATTTACATAGCCCAAAATTAAAAGCTGCCACTATTTAGAATATATATAAATGATATAATTGTTTTATCAAAGGAGGATTTATATGCGGATATTTGTTGATGCTGATGGATCACCTGTCGTTAAGTTAAGTGAAAAAATTGCAATAGAAAATAATTTAGAACTTATTATTGTAAAAAACTACGCTCATCAAATTTATAGTGATTATGGCCAAGTTGTAAGTGTTGATGTTACAAATGATAGTGCCGATTATTACATAGTTAATCGAGTTGTTGAAAATGACATTGTTGTGACACAAGATTATGGCTTAGCCTCTTTATGTCTTTTAAAAAACGCTATCCCTATAAGTCAAAATGGCTTAGTCTTTACAAAAGATAATATTGATGGTCTACTTGATCGCCGATTTATCCACGCTAAATTACGCAGCCAAGGTAAAAGTCATCAAAATGCCAAAAAAAGAACAAAGAGAGATGATGAAAACTTTATAATAGGCTTAACATCAATCATAAAAAAAACACTCATCTGAGTGTTTTTATTTGTTCATTGGTTTTCCAACAACTTCAAGACCAGCATTTTCTCCATAATCATCAAAGATTATATCTCCATTGTGATTAGTTAAAACAACTTTAAT
>LFRM01083773.1_pt4 | contig 19755 bp, 21 predicted proteins | sample 618341 | NCBI WGS metagenome assembly LFRM01 (sample SAMN03654438, study PRJNA283298) | anaerobic digester metagenome | isolation source: pool of bioreactors CSTR01a, CSTR02a, and CSTR03a thermophilic anaerobic... | place: Denmark: Kgs. Lyngby | collected 2014-05-21 | reverse complement strand
GTTATAGCCGGGGCAATGTCACCGCCTCTTCAGCAGCTGTATAGGCTTTTGTCCATCCGCCTGAGGCTGGTACTGGGTTACTAAGGAGCGTTGATGCATGGTGATAAACATAAGGTATTATGTAATTATGTCGGCTTCCATATTCCTGGCCCTTGGCGTGGGCATATTTATAGGTTTTTCCCTTGACGGCCAGGAGATATTCGTGGAGCAGCAGCAGGGACTAATAACCGAGTTGGAGCAGAGGTTTTCGGACCTTAAGCAGCAAAACACAATGATGGAAACCATGATGAAGGACAGCAAAAAGGAACTGGAAATGTACAGGGAACTACTGGAGCGGCTTATGCCGCAGCTTGTTAAAGATGTGCTGGAAGGTCTTAACATTGCTATAATCCAAAGCGGTGGCTATACTGACCACGGCGGCATGATTAGCATGTTAAACCATGCCGGGGCACGGGTTTCTTCCACCATCCGTATAAACAAGGATTTTTTCTGTGACGACCGGCAGTGGGCGATACTGCTAAAGGAGAACTTGGACGAGTTCGTGGAGGAAGACCAATTGCAGCCATACATATTCCGAAGGCTTGTGAACGCCGTAATAACCGGTGGAGACCAAGGCTTTGTCAGGTGCATGAAGGAAATGGGCGTAATCGAAGTATCCGAAGGCTACAGCGGCGAGGTTGATTACTTTATACTTGCCGGGGAAGGATTTGCAGCCGGCCCGGGAATGGCAGCGGAACCCGGGGTATTCATTATTGAAGCGATAAAAAGGAGCAATATACCGGCGGTGGGTGTTGAAAAATCCGACTGCGAAAAGTCCAGTATACCCCGCTACAGGGATGCCAGGATTTCCTCGGTGGACAACGTGGAAAGCGTTATCGGCCAGTATTCGCTGGTAAGGGTGCTTCAGGGTTATACCGGTCACTACGGGTTGAAAGAAACGGCCCAGGCCCTTATACCCCCATGGCCGGAAGAGATGTAGGGGGGTTGTGTCATGAAGCCGGAGGTTGCGGTGCTGATACCCGCATATAACGAGGAGGATTATATAGGCGGCACTATACTTGGCGTCAGGGCGTCGGGCAGTGCCGACAGGATTATTGTGGTGGATGACGGTTCGACAGATGATACAGCTGCTGTTGCCGCCCGGTCGGGGGCAGAAGTACTGCGCATTGAAAGCAACCGGGGTAAGGGATATGCACTAAATTACGGGCTGCAGCGGATAAAAAGCGGCATAGTGGTATTCATCGATGCAGATGTAGGCCAAAGCGCCGTAGAACTGCAAAAACTGGTGGCGCCTGTTGTTTCAGGGAAAGCGGACATGACGATAGGTGTTTTGCCTCCGGCATCGCGCAAGGGGGGCTTTGGCCTGGTGAAAAAGCTTGCCGATACCATTGTGAAAAGAAATACCGGCAGAAAACTTTCCGCCGGCCTGTCCGGCCAGAGAGCGGTGAGAATGGAACTACTGTCCGCCATCGGTCCGGTACCGGGTGGGTTTGCCGCAGAAATTGGCCTTAACATAAAGGCCTTGGCCAAGGGATACAGGGTGGTGGAGGTGCCGGTTAACATGTTCCACCGTGAAAGCGGTAGAAACAAAAAGGGTTTCATGCACAGGGGCAAGCAGTTTATGGATATTCTATTGTTCTGCCTGCGGAAAGGTTGGGATGTAAAATAATGGTGGTTGTGCTTATACTTGCTGCAGCGGTTACTTTGATTTTTATGCCTCTCATGAAGCAAATGCTGGAGACTTCGGGGGCTGTAAGGGAAAACTTTTTAGGCGAGGCAGTCCCTACCGGCTTGGGGGTAGGATTTTTGCCCGGTGTTTTGTTCGGAAGTTTCTTACTGGTGCTCATGGAAAACACAGATATCCGCCTGGTACTTATTAATGCCCTTGGATTTGTCGTTATGTCCCTCGCAGGGATTGTAGACGACATCCTGGGGAATAATAACGTGAAAGGAATTAGAAAGCATTTAAAGAGCCTTCTGGATCTAAGGCTTACTACCGGCGGCTTGAAGGCTGCTTTTGGCGGATTAATTGCCGCGTTAATATCGACGGTGGTTTCGGAAAGCCTTATAGAGGGGATTGTAAATTGCCTGTTGGTAATGCTGTTTACAAACCTAGTTAACCTATTGGACCTAAGGCCGGGCAGGGCTGTTAAGTCCTTCTTCCTATTATGGTGGTGTTCGCTTTTTTTTATGCCGGTAAGAGCCCATGCCTATATACTATACCCACTGGCCGGGTGTCTTGTAGCCTACCTGCCCTATGATGCGAATCGAATAGGGATGATGGGGGATGCGGGGTCCAATGCCATTGGCTTGTCCCTTGGGCTTTATTATTGTGTGGGAGCTGCGATGAATCATAAGGTGGCGGCATTGATGCTGCTTATTTTGCTGCATATTGCGGCGGAAAAATACTCCTTTACCGGATTTATCGCCCGGAACAGGATGCTGAGGCTGATAGACGAATTGGGTAATAAAAGGAGTGTTAGGCATGATGATTAGGACCAGGGAAGGTACAGTTGCAGAAATCTGCGTTGAAAGGGAGGACCTCCAGGAGATACGGGTTGAAATAGGGGGCAGCCGAATGCCGGCCCTTGTATATACCGATATTTCGGGGCGGGTAGCCAAGGGGGACAGGGTTCTTGTAAACACGACAGCTCATTTCCTCGGGCTTGGAACCGGCGGGTATGACTTTGTGATAGCAAACCTTAATAACACCAAAGCCGACATTACCGGGGCCGGGCACATTATGAAACTTAGATATACCCCGCTGCAGCTTAAATGCCTTGCCGCCGAGGAACAGCAAAGCAAACTGCATAGTGTAATAGAGAGCTTTGAAAGCCTTGGGGGAAGACCTGTGGTTACGATACCGCTCCACAGCATGCTGGGGCCCATATGCGCCCTGGCAAAGCGGTTAAAACCGGGAGTGAAAACAGGCTACGTAATGACTGACGGTGCTGCGCTTCCCGCCGCATTCAGCAAAACAATCACAGACCTTAAGAAAAAGGGGCTTCTGGATATTGTTGTAACCTGCGGAAACGCCTTTGGCGGTGACCTGGAAACAGTCAATTTTTACACCGGGATAATAGCGGCGGTGGAGGCTGAAAAGTGTGACCTGGTGATTGTGGGCATGGGACCGGGCATTACCGGCACGGGAACCAGGTACGGCTTTACCGGGGTGGAGCAGGGGTACATCATAGATGGAATAAACACGCTGGGGGGTCTACCGGTGGCGGTGCCCAGGATAAGCTTTTCGGACACCAGGCAGCGGCACTGGGGTATAAGTCACCATTCGCTGACGGTGCTGGGAAGAATTGCAAAGACAACATCCCTCTTGCCGCTGCCGGAACTTGAAGGTACAAAGCTTGAATACATAACGGGACAGCTAAGGGAGCACGGTATTGAAAAAAAGCACATAATCGTGTTTAATAGGGGAGAGGAAGTCCTGCAAGCCATGGAGGATTATGGCCTCAAAACCACCACCATGGGAAGGAACGCCGAGGAGGACAGGGATTTTTTTTTGGGCGTAGGCGCATCGGTAATGGCACTGCGCGGCTTGCTGCTATAGATGCATCTGCTCGTCAAGGTACTGTTTCAACGTAGTGCCGGGTATGCTTATTGATGCAAGAAAGTCCAGTACATCCCTGATGTTGCCGATAAGGTAAAGCCTGCCGGCGGTGGTTATCTTGTACATAGGTAAAGCCTCCCATCGATTATTAAGTATTATATTCAAAAGGTTACTATTTTATTACAGTGCGAAGGGGGAAGAAACTTGGAAAAAACCTTGGAAAGCAAAAGGGTGTACGAGGGTCGAATAATAAACTTAAGGTTGGACAGTGTTGTGTTGGAAAACGGCAATACCGCTATGCGGGAAGTGGTTGAACACCCCGGGGCGGTGGGGATTGTTGCCCTAAAGGAAAACGGTGACATAGTAATGGTTAAGCAGTACCGAAAGGCGGTGGAGCAGGTGCTGTTGGAACTGCCTGCGGGAAAGCTGGAGCAGGGTGAAGACCCAGCGGACTGCGCCGCCAGAGAACTAACCGAGGAAACGGGATACACCGCCGGGGATTTGCGCTATCTGGTGTCCTTTTACACTTCACCGGGTTTTTCAAATGAAGTAATGCACATGTTTTTGGCAACCGATCTAAAAGAGGGAAAAAATGACCCGGACGACGACGAGATGGTGGAGACGGTTGAAATAAGCCGTGACAGGGCGATAGACATGATTCTTAAAGGTGAAATAAAGGATGGAAAGACCATAGCCGGGATACTGCTGCTGGGCATTTTGAAATGAAATGACATAAAGAAGGACAAACGGGCATAACATTTACTAAAGCATAAAGCCAGGAATGCTGTCTATGCCCGGAGGTGCTTCTTGGAAAATGGTATTAAAAAAAACGATACAAAAGCAGGTTAAGAACAACCTGGCGCTCTACTTTTTGGTGCTGGTGTTTTTTGCGGCTGGAATAGCCGCCGGCGCTTTTACGGTGGATGCGCTGTCGTCGGTACAAAAGGAGGAGCTGATAAACTATTTCCAGAGTTTTTTTACTGTTTTGGACCAGGAGCCGGTGCAGTCGGCGGTCATATTCAAACAGTCCCTTATCAATAATTCGCAGTTTGCAATCCTTATATGGCTGTTGGGGATAACCGTGATCGGGGTGCCGTTAATACTGATGATTGTGGGCATCAAGGGATTCATTGTTGGCTTTTCTGTAAGCTTCCTGGTGGAAGGGATGGGGCTAAAAGGGCTCCTGTTTGCCGTAGCTGCAATTCTTCCGCAAAACCTTCTTATAGTGCCCGGCATAATAGCGGCGGCTGTGCTGGGTATCTCCTTTTCTATTTCTATGCTGCGCAGAAAAAAATCAAAGCCGAAAAAAAGCTTTGCAAGCGAACTGGCCATTTATTCAATAAATATTCTCTTTACTCTTCTTATACTTCTATTTGGCTCCTTGGTAGAAGGATACATTACCCCTGTGTTTATGAAGTTTTTCTAAGGCTTTAGGAATTTTCCCAAGCATTATCCTGCCGGGCGTTAAACGGGCACGGGAATAATGGGTATTTTTATTTACACTGTATAATTATTACTGCCGGATAGAGGAGTTTTAAAAAAAACATCGAATAAAATAAGTGGTTGTTATATAACTAGAACTGTTAGATATATAACATCCGATGATAACCATAAATAAACATGGGGGAGTGTGTTTTATGATTATTGGAGTACCAAAGGAGATTAAGGCAAACGAAAACAGGGTGGCCATCACGCCTGCCGGTGTCGAAGCCTTTGTCAAGGCAGGCCACAAGGTATTCATTGAAAAAACGGCAGGGCTGGGCAGCAGTATTACAGATGAGGAGTATATGGCGGCCGGGGCTGTTATGCTGGACACTCCAAAAGAAGTATATGAAAAGGCCGACATGATTATAAAGGTAAAGGAGCCCCTGCCGGCCGAATATGACCTTATGAAAGAAAACCAGATTATATTTACTTACCTGCACCTGGCACCCGAGCCGGAGCTTACCAAGGCAATGCTTGACAAAAAAGTTATAGGTATAGCCTATGAAACAGTGCAACCCGAAGACGGCTCACTGCCGCTTTTGGCTCCCATGAGCGAGATTGCCGGAAGGATGTCAATTCAGATTGGCGCGAGGCTTTTGGAAAAAATGTCAGGAGGAAGGGGAATGCTGCTTGGCGGAGTATCCGGTGTTGCCCCCGCCAGGGTGGTAATAGTAGGCGGCGGTAACGTTGGAACAAACGCAGCCAAGATGGCGGTCGGACTGGGCGCGGACGTAACGGTACTTGATGTCAGCATAAAAAGGCTTGCGTACCTGGACGACATATTCGGCAACAGGATAAAGAACCTTATGTCCAACAGCTACAACATCGCCCAGGCGTTGAAAGGGGCGGACCTTTTGATAGGCGCGGTATTAATACCCGGTGCCAGGACACCAAAGCTTGTAACCGAGGAAATGGTAAAAAGCATGAACCCCGGCGGAGCCATCGTGGATGTCGCGATAGACCAAGGCGGTACCGTTATGACCATGGACAGGATTACAAGCCATGCCGACCCCACCTTCATTAAGCACGGCATTGTTCACTATTCGGTGCCCAATATCCCCGGTGCCGTTCCGAGGACTTCCACCTTTGCGCTGACAAATGCAACTCTTCCCTATGCGCTCAAGATTGCCAACATGGGTGCAGAAGCTGCAATGAAGGCGGATATAGCGCTTAAGAGAGGGCTTAACACCTACAAAGGCAAACTTACATACAAGGCGGTTGCGGATGACCAAGGCTTGGAATATACCTGTGCGGACGAGGTGTTATAGGAAAAGCTTCCCCTCTGGGGAAGCTTTTCCCGTATAAGACCCTTGGCTGCCGGCCGAGGATGTTATGAATTTTTTGGAATAAGAGGGGGATAATACATAAAGAATAATTTATGTCATTAATATATAGAGGACTTTTCAAGTTTTTGTTGAAATATACATAAAACATAATATGTGGGTAAAGGAGTCCAGGTTAAATGAACCTATTGCTGGATAAGTTCACTGATTACATAGGCAGTGTAAGGAAACTGTCGGACAATACGGTGGAATCCTACTGCAGGGATATAAAACAGTACATAGAATACATTGAAAGCAAAAACATTCACAGTTTCAAGAACACCAACAAGACCACGGTAATAACATATCTTTTATATCTGCAAAAGAATGGCAGGGCTACTTCAACCATATCAAGAAGCCTGGCATCAATACGGGCTTTTTACCAGTATCTAACATCCGAAAGGATCTTGGACAGGGACCCGACGGTTGACCTGGAATCTCCAAAGGTGGAGAAAAAGCTGCCTACGATATTAAGCGGGAAAGAAGTGGAGCTTTTGCTGGACCAGCCTGATTTAAACACTGCAAAGGGAACCAGGGACAAGTCAATGCTGGAACTTTTGTATGCAACCGGCATAAGAGTATCCGAACTGGTTGCCCTTGACCTGGATGATATCAACCTTGAACTGGGCTATTTAAAATGCTGCAAGAACAACGACAAGGAGAGAATTATACCGGTGGGAACCATAGCCCTCGAAATACTCGGAAGGTACATCAGGGATGTAAGACCGGGTCTTCTAAGGGGCAAGCCCGAAACGGCCCTGTACGTCAACTATAAAGGGGAAAGGCTTACCCGCCAAGGCTTTTGGAAAATAATAAAAGGATATAAAAATAAGGCTAAGATAAACAAAGATATTACACCGCATACCCTGAGACATTCCTTTGCCGCCCACCTAATAGAAAACGGAGCAGACCTAAAATCGGTGCAGGAAATGCTGGGACATTCTGATATATCCACAACTCAAGTTTATGCCCAGATTACGAAAAACAGGATAAAAGAAGTGTACAACAAAGCACATCCAAGGGCGTAAAGCCCTTTTTTACATAGGTATAAAAACAATTGGGAGATTCTTAATATTGTTATGCAGGTATGTATATGAAGGGAGGAAGAAGGATTGTTCGACAGGGTTATAATTATAGTGATGGACAGCGTAGGCATCGGAGAGCTGCCGGACGCGCACTTGTACGGAGATGAAGGGGCCAATACCCTTGGGCATATATACAGGGATGTTGAGGGTTTTTCACTGCCAACCTTGGAGAAACTTGGCATAGGGGACATCCAGGGCACCAGGTACATTGGGAAAAGTTCCGCACCGATCGGATGTTTCGGCAGGGCGGCGGAGAAGTCGAAGGGTAAGGACACCATAACCGGACACTGGGAAATAACAGGGATAATACTGGATATGCCATTCCCGACATATCCAAACGGGTTCCCCGAAGAACTTATCAGGCGCTTTGAAAAACTGGTAGGCCGGCGGGTTCTGGGTAACAAGGCAGCGTCGGGGACGCAGATAATAGAGGAATTGGGAGCTGCTCACATGGAAACAGGCTACCCTATAGTGTACACCTCCGCTGACAGTGTCTTCCAGATAGCGGCCCATGAGGAAATTGTACCGGTTGAGGATTTGTACGGGATGTGCGAAGCGGCAAGGGAATTGCTGACCGGCGAGCATCGGGTGGCAAGGGTCATCGCACGGCCCTTTGTAGGAAAGCCGGGGGAGTTTATCCGAACGGCAAGACGAAGGGATTACTCGGTTGAGCCCCCGGCGGCTACACTGCTTGACCATGCCGTGGAGCAGGGTTATAGCGTCACCGCGGTGGGTAAAATATATGACATATTTGCCGGCAGGGGGATATCCAGGCACGTTCATACCGGCAGCAACCGGGACGGCATGGAAAAAACCATGGACTATATTAACGAAAACGGTAAAGGCATTATATTTACAAATCTTGTGGACTTTGACATGAAATATGGGCACAGGAACAACACAGAAGGGTACGGGGCCGCCCTAAGGGAGTTTGACAGTTGGCTTTCCGGCCTTTTGGACTGCCTGAAAGAAAAGGACCTGTTAATAATTACCGCGGACCACGGTTGCGACCCGACAACGGAGAGTACCGATCATTCAAGGGAATACGTCCCCATACTGGCCTATGGCAAAATGCTTCGAAGGGGTGTAGATATAGGTACCAGGGAATCCTTTGCGGATATAGGAGCAACCGCAGCCCAAGCCCTTGGCATAAAAGGGTTAGGTGTGGGCAATAGCTTCCTCGATAGTATTGTTTAATGGGGTGATGTGTTGTGAGGATGTATGATTTAATAAGGAAAAAAAGAGACGGTGAATCACTTGGATATGAAGAACTCAAATTTTTCATTGACGGTTACGTGGCGGGAACCATACCCGATTACCAGGCCGCGGCTTTTTTAATGGCGGTTTTCATACGGGGTATGACACTTGAGGAGACGGTTATGCTGACCCAATGCATGAGGGAATCCGGAGAGCAGCTGGACCTGTCGGAAATACCCGGCATAAAAGTGGATAAGCACAGCACCGGCGGCGTTGGAGACAAAACCTCCATAGCTCTGGCGCCCATTGTGGCGGCGGCGGGCATACCGGTGGCTAAAATGTCAGGCCGTGGCCTGGGGCACACCGGGGGCACCATAGACAAACTGGAATCCATACCCGGCTTCAGGGCCGAACTAAGCACCGAGGAATTCTTAAAGTCGGTTAAGAGAACTGGTATTGCAATCACGGGCCAGACCGGCAATATTGCGCCGGGTGACAAAAAACTTTATGCCCTAAGGGACGTTACCGCCACCGTTGACAACATATCCCTGATTGCCAGCAGCATAATGAGCAAAAAGCTTGCCGCAGGGGCGGACAGGATTTTACTTGATGTAAAAGTGGGAAACGGGGCTTTTATGAAGAAAAAGAAAGAGGCCCTTGCCCTTGCCAGGGTGATGGTGGACATAGGAAATTCATCGGGTAAAAGGACCATGGCGATTTTAAGCGACATGAACCAGCCCCTTGGGAACGCCGTGGGTAACGCCCTTGAGGTAAGGGAGGCGGTAGCCACACTAAGGGGAGAAGGGCCTGAGGACTTCTACTGCCTGTGCAGGGAGTTGGGTGCGGCCATGTTGATGCTGGGCGAAAAAGTCCAGGACCTCAAGCAGGGCAGGGATATGGTGGATCACCTTGTTTCAGCCGGAAAGGCGGCGTCAAAGTTCGAAGAATTCGTAAAAAGCCAGGGCGGTGACCCGGATGTGCTGGAAAGGCCGGACAGGGTGCTGCCCAAAGCGAAGCAGCAGGTAACGGTCTGTGCGGAACAAAACGGCTACATTACATCGCTTAATGCAGAGAGTATCGGTATAAGCGCGATGCTGCTCGGGGCCGGAAGGGCCAAAAAGGATGACGTAATAGACCCGGCGGTTGGGGTGGTTATGCATAAAAAATGCGGAATGCAGGTAACAAAAGGGGAACCGGTTGCCACATTGTTTGTAAATAAAAGGGATAACCTGGAGAAGGCCGAGCAGCTTATTAGGGATGCCATATTGGTAGCCGAGCAGCCGCCGCAGAAGAGTGAAATGATTTTGGGGGTGGTGGAATAGACTAAAATTTACATAAAATATTTATTGTTCCCTTGTCCAAAAAAGCCGCCGTGCGGCTTTTTTTGTGCAACTTCGCAGCGGATTGTAAACTTTGGTTATTGTATAACTCCATTTTAGGATGGTTAACCTAATAGTGAACCAATTGAAATGGAGGTAATATAATGAGAACCAGGTTATTGTGCGCAGTCATGCTGCTGGCGATATTATTCGTTGCATATCCTAATGCTGTGTGTGCAGAAGAGATAAAGGTGGATGCACAGGGCGCTGTTTTAATGGACGCGGGAAGCGGTGCAGTACTTTTTGAGCAAAACGCCCATGAAAAAATGTACCCTGCCAGCATCACGAAGATAATGACAACCCTTATCGCAATGGAAAGCCTGGAAAACGGCAAGATTGCACTGGATGACAGGGTGGTTATTAGCAGGAACGCAGCGGGCATGGGAGGAAGCCAGATATACATGGAGCCCGAAGAGGTAAAAACGGTAGAGCAGCTTTTAAAAGCCGTTGTAGTGGCTTCAGGCAATGATGCCAGCGTAGCCCTTGCGGAGCATATAGCCGGAACCGAAGAGGCCTTTGTGCAAATGATGAATCAAAGGGCAAAGGAACTGGGTATGCAAAACACCAACTTTGTAAACTGCCACGGCCTGCACCACGAGGACCATTATACCACGGCCTACGACGTGGCCCTGATGTCCAGGGAGCTTGTAAAGCACAGCAAGGTATTCGACTGGACCACCATATGGATGGAAGATATAGAAGTGGGCAGAGAGGGACGGTTTAAAACCTTTACAATGGTGAATACCAACAAGCTTCTTAGAAGGTACGAGGGCGCGGACGGACTTAAAACCGGGTCCACTTCCGTGGCCAAATACTGCATGTCCGCTACCGCCGTCAGGGGCAATATGAGGCTTATTGCAGTGGTCATGGGCAGCCCAACCTCCGAGGTAAGGTTTCGGGAAGCGGAAAAAATGCTTAATTACGGCTTTGCCAGGTACAATTCAGTACCGATAGCAAAAAAGGATGAGGTCTTACAGAGGCTTAAGGTAAACAAAGGCAGGGAACGGTGGGTGAATGTAAAGCCCGCTGAAGATATGAAAGTGCTGGTACTAAAGGGGGAGGAAGGAAACCTTGAGCAGGAGATGATACTTCCCAGCGACATTACAGCGCCGGTTGCCGGCGGGGAGAAGGTCGGTGAACTTATAGTAAAACAAAACGGGGAAATAGTGGGCATTGTGGACCTGGTAGCTGAAGAAACCGTGGATAAGGCAGGCATACTGTTGATGCTGAAAAGGGTGTTGCTGGACTGGATAACCCAGGCGGAACAATCCTAACAAAAAGGATAAAGCATACGATTGTACCCGGGCCTTTGGTCATGTTAAAGTGAACGGCAGCGTTTAGACGGTGGGGAACATGACCATTTGGCCCGGTTTTTTGTTGTTTTTCGTACAATTTGGATATGCAGGGTTGCTAAAGGTTTTTGTTTTGTCAAAAGCCGGAATTATGGTAAGATTATATTGCCCTTTATTTTTTAAAAGGATGCAGTGGGATGGGGATAGCATGATGGAACAATTGAAAGCCATGAACAGTATGCCCGGAGCTGTACGCGAGATTGTTTATAGGATAAATGAAAGATGCATAAGCCTCGGGTACAAGGCCTATATTGTGGGGGGAGCTGTAAGGGACATGCTGTTGGGAGCCGGGCTTTTGGATATTGATGTCACGGTGGTAGGGGATGCCCTAAGGCTTGCCGATGACCTGGAGCGCTTCTACGGGTATAGGTTTATAGCCCACCCGTCCTTCAAAACGGTGACTTTGAATGCCGGCCTTAACTGCCGCATAGACATAGCGACCGCAAGAAGGGAGGTATACCCGAAGCCTGCGGCGCTGCCGGAAATTTTCCCCTCGGACCTTTACGATGACCTTTTCAGAAGAGATTTTACAATCAATGCGATGGCAGTATCGCTGGAGGGATGTCACCTAATAGACCCCTTTGGAGGAAAGAATGACCTTCAAAGCGGAACAATAAGGGTGATGCATAACAAAAGCTTCATGGATGACCCAACCCGCATTCTTCGGGGTATAAGGTTTGAAACCCGCTATGGTTTCGAAATGGATAATAAGACTGAAGAACTTGCAAAGGCATCGGTAGAGTTGGGATACCCGGGCATGCTAAGCGCCGAAAGAATATGCGCCGAGATGGAGCATGTTTTCAGGGAGCCGCGATACACTGCCATACTGCGTCGCATGGAGGGTTTGGGTCTTTGGAAGGCCCTGTTCGGGGCCGGTAAAATTCCCCCTTCAGTCTACCGGAAACTTCAAAAGATACAAAAAGGATGTCCCGGGAACGTAAAGTTTCCCATACTTGCTCTTCTTGAGGGAGTACATGGAGGGAAAGTTGTCGAGGTTTTTATTGCCTACAAAACGCTTTACCGAAAGCTCTGTGAATACAGTGCAAGGGAAAAGGCCCTCAGGTTTCCGGTGCGCGATAAAATGATGGAAAGGGGTATGCTTTACAGATTGTTTAACGGGGTGGAAAAAGAAATCCTGGAGTACCTTTATTGGACAGCCTATACCTGGCAGTATAAAAATAATATAATTAAATATATGCAGGAGGTCACGGGCTTTAATTTTCATATTGGCGGAGGCGACCTTATATCCCTCGGCGTGAAACCGGGGCCGAGGTACAATGACCTCTTGCAGCGGGCTAGACAGGAGATAGTGGAAAGGGGAGCCACCGACCGAAGCGAGCAGATGGATATATTGAAATCCGTAGTGACAAAGGGGGAAGAGGACCTTGGGAATTAACATGAGCATGCTTTTTTATATACTACCGGCGGTTATAATCATACTTACAGTGCACGAGTACAGCCACGCCAAGGTGTCGGACATGCTGGGGGACCCCACGCCCAGAAACAGAGGGCGGCTTACTTTGAACCCCCTTGCCCACATAGACCCGTTGGGCCTTTTAATGCTGCTGCTGGTTCGGCTGGGCTGGGCCAAACCGGTCCCCACCAGCCCTATTTATTACAGGGATCGGAAAAGGGGAATACTTTATACCGCCCTGGCGGGACCGGCCTCGGGGATACTTATTGCGATTATAAGCAGGGCTGTTATGATGTCCGGGGTGATTCGCCCTTACGGGACGGCCTTTTCTTTTTTCAACGTCCTGTATTATTATAGCCTTGTAATATCGGTATTTAACCTTCTTCCGGTATACCCCCTGGACGGCTCGCGAATATTACAGGGCCTTTTGCCGGACAATAAGGTGTACAAGCTCATGCAGTATCAAAACCAGATACAGGTTGTATTCATGCTGGTAGTATTCCTGGCGGGCAGGCTGTTGTGGGCCTTTCTAAATCCTGCAATAGCTGCTCTTGACCTTGTTATAACCCGGGGTGTGGGAATGTTTTTCTAAGAAGGGTTTTTTAAAAGGGATAGCTTGATGTTGATAATTGGTATGGAACAATATATAATATTGTGAAATGGATGGGGAGGAATGTACATGGCGAAAGACATTATAATGAGCGGTATGCGACCTACCGGCAAACTGCACTTGGGAAACTATTTCGGGGCTTTGGAAAACTGGGTAAAGCTCCAGAATGATTATAAAAGCTTTCATGCCATAGTGGACTGGCACGCCCTTACCACCGCTTACGAGGATACATCGGAGCTGCAGCAGAACATAATGGAAGTGGCACTGGATTGGCTGAGCGCCGGCCTTGACCCGGACAAGTGTATTGTTTATGTGCAGTCGGAAATAAAGGAGATTGCGGAGCTTTTCCTGCTGCTCTCGATGATAACTCCGGTATCGTGGCTGGAGAGATGTCCCACCTACAAGGACCAGCTCAAACAGCTGGAAGGGAAAAATATTGCAAATTACGGTTTCCTGGGCTACCCATGCCTTATGGCGACCGATATACTGGTCTTCAAGGCCAAGTATGTTCCAGTGGGGGAGGACCAGATTCCCCATCTTGAACTCAGCAGGGAGATAGCCAGAAGATTTAATTACTTGTACGGTGATACATTTCCGGAGCCGGAGGCGCTGCTGACCGAGGCAAAGGTGCTTCCCGGGCTGGATGGAAGAAAGATGAGCAAGAGTTATGAAAATGCGATATACCTTTCGGATTCCCCGGAGGAGATTCAAAAGAAGGTTGGGTCAATGATAACCGACCCGCAGAGAATACGAAAGAACGACCCGGGAAACCCTGAAGTTTGTTCGGCCTATGCACTGCACAAGGTGTTTACCGAGCTTGCCGACCTTAGGGAAACGGAGGAAAAGTGCAGGGGCGGAGCCATAGGCTGCGTTGCATGCAAAAAGAGGCTGGCGGATAACCTAAACAGTTTTCTTGAACCCATTAGAAACAAGAGGGAAAGCTTGGCGGCAAGCCCGGATACCGTATGGGATATACTTAACGAGGGAGCGAAAAAGGCAAGGGAATTCGCTGCGATAACACTGGAGGAAGTTAGGGAAAAAATGAATCTGAAACCGCGGAAGTGATCAAGATGCCTTACAGTGTTAAACTGGAAGTTTTTGAGGGCCCCTTTGATTTGCTTTTCCACCTTATTGAAAAAAACGAGGTGGATATATACGACATCCCGATTGCGGATATAACCCGTCAGTACCTTGAATACCTTGATGAGCTGCGATTTTTTGACATTGAAGTAGCAAGCGAGTTTTTGGTCATGGCGGCAACCCTCTTGCACATAAAGTCAAAAATGCTGCTGCCCGGAAAGGAGAAAGCAGAGCAGGAAGAGGTTGACCCAAGGCAGCAGCTTGTGGAGCGCCTGATAGAGTATAAGAAGTACAAGGATGTAACCGGGGAGCTGAGAAAACGGGAAGAGGTCTGCCAAAAAAGGCTCTTCCGGGAGCCCTTTCCGTTGGGCGATTACGACGCCCACGACCCGTTCGTGCCGGACGTTGACGTTTCAGACCTATGCAATGCTTTTGTACAGGCAATGAGAAGGTATATAAACCTTTATAACGATGACTACAACCTAAGAAAGAGCCTGGAGAAGGAGAGAATATCGCTAACCGACCGGATTAACCATATAAAGAACATTATGAGACGGGTAGGACGCATAAGTTTCAAGGGGCTTGTAGAAGGCTGTGCCACACGGGCGAACGTGGTGGTAACATTTCTGGCGCTGCTGGAACTTGTAAAGGGAAGAAAAATTGTGATTGAACAGGCGTTTAATTTCGCAGATATAATTATCCAAAAAAGGGACAGCAAAGGTAGGAAATAGCCTATGGAAGACAGGGAGATAAAAAGTATAATAGAGGCGGTGCTGTTTGCGGCGGGGGACCCGGTGAGCCTTAAGGACCTGTGCAGCGTGCTTGACATGGACCAAAAGGATGTTCTACCCCTACTAAAAGAGATGAAGGACTGGTACAACTACGAGAGGCGGGGTATTCAGCTTATTGAGGCGGAAGGGCACTACCAGTTTTCCACGAGGCCCGAATACTACGAGTACATACAAAAGCTACATACTCCGCAGCGGAGGCAGGGGTTGTCCCAGGCCGCCCTTGAAACCCTGGCTATAATTGCGTACAAACAGCCCATAACCAGGGCGGAGGTTGAGGCCATAAGGGGCGTACAGTCGGATACCGCTATAAGCACCCTAATAGAAAAAAGGCTTATCCAGGAGGTTGACAGGCTGGATACCGTAGGACGGCCGATACTTTATGGAACCACCATTGATTTTTTAAAATATTTCGGACTAAGCAGTGTCAAGGAACTGCCGGACATATTGGAGAAGCAAATATCATACCTTGATGAAAATACACGGTGACGTGTATTTTTTTTACATTTAAGGCAAGATAAATCGAAGAGGAGTATTCTTGGAGGTAATAATGGATGGGTATGGGATGGGCGGTACTGACTATACTGTTTCTTTTAATTGTTGTACTCATATCAAGGATTAATATAAGGGTCACCTACTACAGGACGGTTAAAGGCGACGAATTCCTGATTACTGTTTCCGCCCTATACGGCTTGGTAAAAATGAAAAACGAGCTAAACCTGCTTGAACTGCTGATTAACGGGACAGCCGGGCTGAATAAAATAGGGGAGACGAGGCCGGCGGCCAAGGGAACGATTAAGGAGCTAGGGTATTTCAAATACGCCGAAAAAGCCTTGAATAATTATAGAAAATACAGTGCAAAGGCCAAACGTTATAAAAATGTGGTCAAATACTTAAAGCGAAAAGTCTGTATAAAAAGTCTCAAATGGCATACCGTACTGGGTACTGGTGACGCCGCCGTAACTGGGATTGCCATAGGTTTTTTATGGAATATTAAGACTATTGTTGCCACACTACTGGGAATAGGATTTAAACTAAAGGAACTTCCCGATTTAGGAATATCACCCTGCTTTGCCGAACCGGCGTTTACAACCAACTTTGACTGCATATTAAGCATTAGAATCGGTCATGCTATTACTGCGGCAATGCTCTATTTATTAACAGTCAAAAAAAAGGACGGTGATGCAGTTGAGCGAGCATCCGATTGAGGCCCTGATGAAAACCACCATGGAAAACATCAAGCAAATGGTTGACGTAAATACCATAGTGGGTGACGCCGTAGAAACAGTGGAAGGAACGGTAATCATCCCCATCTCTAGGGTTGCCTTTGGGTTTGCATCCGGCGGGGGAGAATATCAGGTGCAGGAGGCAAATGAAAAGGGTGGCCAGGGCGGGAGTAAAATGCCCTTTGCCGGCGGTGCCGGTGCGGGTGTTTCGGTGCAGCCGGTTGCGTTTATGGTGGTGGGCAGAGAGCACATAAAACTGCTGCCGGCAAACAGCAGCGGTATGATTGAAAGGATAATAGAGATGACACCACAGGTCATTGATGAGATTCATGGGGTTGTGAAAAAAATGCGTATCGGTTCGGGCCGGGTTGAAGAAGCCGAAATAGGTATTGAACAGTAGCCGGTTCATAAAGAGCGGACCTTAATTAAGTGCTAAAACAAACGGGGAGGCAGCATGATAAGAAGGCTTGGGATATTTGCGGCAGTCTTTATGATTGCAGCCGGAGTGCTGATGCCATCGGTCTGCGCGGGGCAGGACCTTTGCCCCAATTCAAAGGCTGCCGTACTTATAGACGTTGCTTCGGGAAGGATTCTTTATCAAAAGAATATGGATCAGCAGCTTCCGATGGCGAGCACCACTAAAATAATGACCGCCATCACGGCTATCGAGGAAGGAAATCTGCTGGATACGGTAATAGCCAGCCTTAGGGCACAGAACACCGGCGGCTCGTCCATTTACCTGCAGGCCGGTGAAAAGCTTACGCTGGAAGAACTGCTGTACGGCCTTATGCTGCAGTCGGGTAACGACGCGGCGGTGGCTATTGCGGAGCATATAGCAGGGAGCTGCGAGGAATTTGCGAGACTTATGAATAAAAAAGCCGCCGGCATTGGCGCTGTGAATTCCAACTTTATAAACCCCCACGGCCTGGACGCCCCGGGGCATTATACCACGGCGGAGGATTTGGCTAAAATAACCGCCTATGCGCTGAAAAACCCGGAGTTTAAAAAGATAGTTGCAACAAAGCAGAAAAAAATTCCCTGGTGGGGCAGGGACTATTCAAGGGTACTGAAAAACAAAAACAAAATCCTGTGGCAGGTGGAGGGCGGAGACGGTGTAAAGACGGGGTACACAAAAAAAGCAGGGAGATGTCTTGTGGCCTCCGCCACAAGGGACGGCTGGCAGCTGGCTTCGGTGGTGCTTAACTGCGGTCCCATGTGGGAGGAGTCCAAAGCCTTGCTGGAATACGGTTTTAATAACTACAAGCCGGTTGTGTTTTACGAAGCGGGGCAGTTTGTAAAGACCATAGCTATTAAGAAGGGTAAAGAGGAAAGGGTGAGATTGGTTGCGGACAGGGCCGTAGCTGTTCCATTAACGGCGGAAGAGCGGGAAAGGGTTGTGCTGGTTGAAGATTCCGAGGACTACCTGCAGGCACCGGTAATGGAAGGCCAGGTAGCGGGCAGCGTGAAAGTTTTACTGGACGGCGAGGTTATTATGTATGCAAACCTGGTATGCCAGCAGAAGGTTAAAGAAAGAAGCATAAGACGCGTAATACCAGAAATACTTAAAGCATTGATTGGGTAAAAAGCTCCCTGGCGGGAAAGTCCTGCCGGGGGTTTTTACGTATTAGCCAAAAATTATTCTTTCATGTTCCTTTAAGACGCCCCCGAGGGCGCAGTCGGTATTTACACTTCGCGGATTTAAAAGGTTTTTTCTATATCTTGGCAGTAGATAAGGCTAAAATTAATGGGAAAAATATAGTAACCAATTATTATTGGCAAAAATATTTTGATATTAGGGTTTGCTGTGGCTCCTATGGTTTGCTGCATGGGGGCCATTATTGTTGTTAGGGGGGTGTAATTTTGATCGGCAGAAAATTGGAATGTATAGACGCGGGCAGCGAATACTGCCCCTGCTTCCTGGCGGAAGCGAATGAATGTATAACCTGTTCCCATCTCCAAGGCAGAGAATTCTGCGACTGCAACTGGCGCGGGGTTTGTATATACCAGGAATACGTGTGGGCAGGCAACAGGAAAAAAGAAGTACGCAGCAGTTATCCTGCAACGGTGATGGAAAAAAGGGATATATCGCAAAACACTGTTGTTTTCAGGCTTAAGGTCACAAAAACCCTGGCAAGGCAGTTGGATAGCCCGGGGGCATATGTGTTTATGCGGGATAAGGAAAAACCAAGCTTTTTTGATGTTCCAATGTCGGTGATGGCAGTGGATGTTGCAAAAGGTGAAATCCAGGTGGCGCTCCAGGTCCAGGGGGCAAAGACAAAGGCGCTGGCGGAGCCGGAAAAGGGCATAGTTGTTCGCGGTCCCTATTGGAATGGAATACTGGGCCAAAGATATCTAAAAGGCGTAAAGAACGGGAACTGCCTTGTCATAGCAAGGGGTATAGGGCAGGCCCCTGCCGCCAAGGTAGTGGCTTATTTAATTAGGGGCGGTAACAAGGTCAGGGTGATAGTGGACCCGGGCAAGGTGGGTGCCGTTTTTATAGGCGACCTTATAAAGGACCTGCCCTGCGAGGTTGAAGAACTGGACCTCAATTCCAGGCAGGGGATTAAGGTGGTAAACAGGTACCTGAAAAATGAAAACCATGAACTGGTGTTCAGCGGTGGTTCGGATAAGCAGCATTTGCACATCATTAAAGAAATTGACAAATTGGCGCAAAAACCCTTCATTGTGGTTACTAACAATAATGAGATTTGCTGCGGGGAAGGCATTTGCGGAAGCTGTTCCACCCGTATAGACAGCGGAGTTAGGGTCAAAGCGTGCAAAGTGCAGCTGGATGTGCGCAGGGTTATTGAAAGGAGGATACTAAATGGTTAATATTGTGGTTATAGGAGGGGGCTGGGCAGGTTGTGCCGCCGCGCTGGCAGCAAAACAGGCGGGAGCACAGGTCCTGCTTCTGGAAAAGACGGATATGCTTTTGGGGCTCGGGAACGTGGGCGGTATCATGCGCAACAACGGCAGGTACACCGCTGCTGAAGAAATGATCAACTTAGGAGCCGGCAAGCTGTTTGACATTACCGACAGGGCGGCCCGTCATACCATGGTTGAATTTCCCGGGCACAGCCATGCATCGCTTTACGACGTCACAAAGGTGGAGCCCATGGTAAGAAGGCTTCTTAGGGAGATGGGCATAGAGATTCGGCTTATGGCCAGGGCGGTAGACGTAATTAAAAAAGGCAATTCAATAAAAGGTATCCTGATGGCGGACGATACGGTAATAGAGGGGGATGTGTTTATTGA
>LFRM01087937.1_pt2 | contig 19759 bp, 19 predicted proteins | sample 618341 | NCBI WGS metagenome assembly LFRM01 (sample SAMN03654438, study PRJNA283298) | anaerobic digester metagenome | isolation source: pool of bioreactors CSTR01a, CSTR02a, and CSTR03a thermophilic anaerobic... | place: Denmark: Kgs. Lyngby | collected 2014-05-21 | reverse complement strand
GAAGTTAAACTTCCAGATGTAGGTGCACAAAACGTTATATGTGGCGGAGGAAGATATAATAATCTAGTTATTGAGTTAGGAGGACCCGAAACTCCTTGTATAGGATTTGCTTTTGGTTTTGATAGATTTCTGTTAATGTTAGAACAATCAGAAATAAAATTACCTATTAATCAACAAATTGATGCTTATATTATGTATGTTAATGAAGAAGAAAAAAGTTCAGCAATTGCTATTGCTCAGGATTTAAGAATGGCAGGTTTAAAAATCGACCTAGAAACAATGAACCGAAATTTAAAAAGTCAATTTAAGCAAGCAGATCGTTTAAATAGTAAATTATTAATTATTTTAAATAGTGAAGATTTAAAAAACGGTAATGTTCAAATAAAAAATAATATTACTAAGAAGGAAGAATTAGTAAAACTTAATTACTTATTACATTATTTAGAGGAACAACTAAATGATATTGAAGAGCAGAGTTGTTGTGATAATGATTGTAATTGTAATATTCACGATTTTGAACAAGAATAGTTAAAATTATTCTTGTTCATTTATTTTAATCTTATTACTAAAGAAAAATTATCACATCTATTAAATAATAAAACCCTAATTCAGTTTATATTGAATTGGGGTTTTAAATCTTTTTATTTAATTTTATTCTATCGACTTATTAATTTTTATTATTGTAATTCTTTTTTTATTAAGTTCTCTATTGTGCTTATTAATTGCTCATATTTTATTGTTGCTGATTGAGAATTAATCGTGCTAGTAATAACTAAAATCTTATTGTTAGAATTTGATTCTTTTATATATTTTGTTTCTTGAACATTGTTATTATCTGAAAATGAATAAATTCTAAAATTGTTATTTCGTAGCAAAGTTTCGTATTCCTTATGGACGTTATCAGAATAATTGGTTCTCATATAATAAATATTTAAACAAGTTTCACCGCATGGAGTTTCATTTTGAACTGGTATATTAGGATAAATACCATATAAAGTTGTAATTTTATCGTTATTAAAAATTACTTGATTAGTAAATTTGGGTTTGCTATTATATACAAAGAATATAACTACACCAGCTATAATAATAATTATCGCTAAAACAATTAAAACAATAGTTATAATATTAGTTTTCTTTTTTGGTGTTTCTTCATAATAATTTTCATCACCACTTTGATTAGTATTTATATTATTTACAGCTACTGGGTTTTGAAAAGCTGTTTGACAAATTAAACATTTTGTTGAACCTTCAGTATTATTAAAACCACAGTTTGGACACACCATATAACCAACTCCTATATTAACAATTATATATTATATAATATTAAAAATCAACTCTTTATTATATTTTGTATAATTGATTTTTTTATACATATTTGACATAATTATGTCAATATTTCTAGTATTTATGTTTAATATATTATATAATTAAAGTGGTGATAAAATGGGAGATATTGTTAATGTTGATTTTATTAACGGTGAGATAGTAGAAAAATCATCTTCTACAAATTTGATATTAAATAAAAGAAATCCACTTTTAAAAGGAGTAGCGGTTGTTCTATCGACTATAACGGCTTTATCTGTTTATGCTCAATTTAAAGGTAATAAGCCGGAAACTGAAAAATCGATTACTACTAGTATTAGTACTGTAGAAAAATACAATCCACATTATAAATTTGATAGTATTAGTGTGGTTTTAGTATCTGGAGATCAAAAATATAATGATATTGTTGATGAAATGAATATGATTTTAAATGAATATGGAATCTCTTCACAAGCAACATATAGTTATGAAAATGCTTTAAAAGAAGCAAAAGAACAAGATGAAAATTCTAAAGAAATATTAGTAATTGGAATAGGTGGTTATGAGAATAATGCTGATCGACCAATTGTTTTAGGTTCGTTAAATGATGCTGTAAAGAATGAAAACCACAACTATAATTCTTCATCTCTTGCTTTATGTTTAGCAACTAATGCTAATGCACCGGTTTATAGTGGATATTATAGCGCTAGAACAGGTCAAAGAGCAGAAACCATTATAGAAAGTACTTTTAAAAACAAAGAGTTTAATAACACTGTTAAAACAGCTTCAATAGCTATACCTAATCATCAAGAATATTTAGGTGGTTATGTTAATACAGTTGTTGGTGGAATAATTAAATATTCAGGATTAACATTGTTAGAACGTCAAGATAATTATTTTTCTCTTGCTGGAAATTCAAATATTAAAAGCAGATCTAAACAATTTGGCACTAATAACATAGCAGGAGACTACTATGATACAGTATATATAGGATCTGATAAGCTATTAAATAATTTACAACAACCGATTGATTTTGATAAATTAGAAAAACCTAAGACTATAAATTAAAAGAGTAAATTCATTTACTCTTTTATTATTTTTAAATATAATGATATAATTAAATAACTAGGAGTTGATTTTATGAAACAGCAAAATATACGTAATTTTTCTATTATAGCCCATATTGATCATGGTAAAAGTACTCTAGCTGATCGGATTATAGAAAAGACTGACTCGATTAGTCATAGAGAGATGCGTGAACAATTATTAGATAATATGGATATTGAAAGAGAAAGAGGCATTACCATTAAACTTAATGCTGTTAATTTAAAATACCGTTACCAAGGAGAAGATTATTATTTAAATCTTATTGATACCCCGGGGCACGTTGATTTTTCTTATGAAGTATCTAGAAGTTTAGCAGCTTGTGAAGGTGCTATTTTGGTAGTTGATGCAACACAAGGCATAGAAGCTCAAACATTAGCTAACTTTTATTTAGCTTTGAATAATAATTTAACTATAATTCCAATAATTAATAAAATAGATTTACCTAATGCAGATGTTAATAAAGTCAAAAAAGAACTTGTAGAAGAAATTGGTTTTGATGAAGATGAAATTATTTTAACTAGTGCTAAAACAGGGGAGGGAATCGAATTTTTATTGACTAGTATTATTGAAAGAATTAAAGCCCCAACTGGTGATAATAAAGCTAAATTACAAGGATTAATTTTTGATAGTTATTTTGATTCTTACCGTGGGGTTATTATTTCAGTGTGTATTAAAAATGGGATTTTAAAAAAAGGAGATATCATTAAAACTATGGCAACTGGTTCTAGTTATGAAGTATTAGAACTAGGTATTAATAATCCTAAACACACACCTAAAGAGCAACTTATTACTGGTGAGGTTGGTTATGTATCAGCTGCTATAAAGTCGCTTGAAGATATTCAAGTAGGAGATACTATTACTATTAAAAATGATGAAGCTATTAATTCTTTACCGGGTTATCAAGCTATGAAATCAATGGTATTTTGTGGATTATATCCAATCGAATCAAATAAGTATGATGATTTAAAAGAAGCTATTGGTAAATTAAAATTAAATGATGCTTCTCTTTCATATGAACCAGAAACTTCCAAAGCTTTAGGGTTTGGTTTTCGTTGTGGATTTTTAGGTTTATTACATATGGAAATTACCATTGAAAGAATAAAAAGAGAATTTAAAATTGATTTAATTGCAACTAGTCCCTCAGTTATTTATGAAGTTGTTTTAACCGATAATTCTTTAATAACGGTGGAGACTCCGACTAAATTACCAGAAAGGACTAAAATACATGAAATTAAAGAACCTTTTATAAAAGCAAATATTTATACTCCTGCTGAATATATTGGTTCTATAATGGAAATCTGTCAAAATAAAAGAGGTTTTTATTTAAATATGAATTATTTAAGTAAAACTAGAGTTAATATTCAATATAAATTACCTCTTGCTGAAATTGTTTACGATTTCTTTGATAAATTGAAATCTGCTACTAAAGGTTATGCTTCTTTTGATTATGAAATGATTGGTTATGAACCAAGTAATTTAGTTAAAATGGATATCTTATTAAACGGAGAAGTAGTTGATGCTTTAAGTGTTATAGTGCATAAAGATTTTGCCTATAAAAGAGGTAAAGCTGTTGTTGAAGTTTTAAAAAGTATTATTCCTAGGCAAATGTTTGAAGTTCCTATTCAAGCTTCTATCGGTTCTTCCATTATTGCTAGATCAGATATTAAGGCAATGCGTAAAAATGTTTTGGCTAAATGTTATGGTGGGGATGTATCTAGAAAGAAAAAGTTATTAGAAAAACAAAAGGAAGGTAAAAAGAAGATGAAAAGAATAGGTAATATTGAAATACCCCAAGAAGCTTTCTTATCTATTTTAAAAGTTGATAATGATTAAAAGTATTTATATTCATATTCCTTTTTGTTCTCAAATATGTAGTTATTGTAATTTTCCTAAAATGTATTATTATGAAGATTTAACTTCTAAATATTTAGACAGTTTAAAGTTAGAAATAGAATCTGCTTATCAACATGAAGTGATTAGTACTTTATATGTAGGGGGAGGAACTCCATCAGCGTTGAGTATTTCTAATTTAAAAAAACTATTTAATATTTTAGAAATAATCAAATTAGCTGATGATTATGAGTATACGTTTGAAATAAATGTTGAAGATATTTCTGTAGAAAAATTGAAATTACTTAAAAAAGCAGGAATTAATCGCATTAGTATAGGAGTTCAAACGTTTAATCAAAAATATTTAAAATTTTTAAATCGTTCTATTTTATCAATAAATGATAAAATTTTATTAGCAAAAAAGTATTTTACTAATATTAATATAGATATAATATATGGACTACCTAATGAGACGATAGAAGAATTAGATAAAGATTTAACTGAAGTTTTAAAATTAAACGTCCCTCATTTATCATTTTATAGTTTAATAATTGAAAAACATACTAAATTATATATTAACAATATTAAAAACATAGATGAGGATTTGGATAATAAAATGTTTTATTATATAAAAACCATTTTAGAAAAAAATGGTTATAGCCATTATGAAATTAGTAATTATGCTAAAGAAGAATATCAATCTAAACATAATTTAACTTATTGGAATAATCAATATTATTATGGATTTGGTTTAGGCGCTAGTGGATATATTAATAAAAAAAGATATATTAATACGATTAATATAAATCGTTATATAAAAGGGGATTTTGATCAAACAGAAGAAATATTAACTAATAAAGATATTATTAGTTATGAGCTTATTTTAGGTTTAAGAAAACTAGAAGGTGTAAATTTATTAGATTTTAAAGCAAAATATAAAAAAGATTTAAGAACAATATTTTATATTGAAGATTTAATAGAACAACAGATTCTGCTGATTAAAAATAACTTTTTATTTATTAATAAAGATTATTTATATATATCAAATGAAATATTAGAGAGATTTATTTAAAAAAGATACTTGATTATAAAAATTCAGTATCTTTTTTTATTTGCGAATTTATTTTGGGTATTTCATTTTCAGTTAAAAGCATTTCTCTTTGAACATAATTATCTAATTCATCATCAATTGCAATAGCTTTATAAACTTCATCAAAAGAAGTTATTCCCATTAAAACTTTTTCTAACCCGTCTTGAATCATAGTTGTAACTTCGCTTTTATAAATAGCATTTCTTAACATCTCTTTACTAACGTTTTCATCAGCTATTAGATCTCTAATGTTTTCATTAATAGGTAATACCTCTTGTAAAGCTGTACGCCCACGATAACCATTAATACAATTTGAGCAACCTTTAGGCTTATATATTTTAGGTACGTTAACTTTTAATATTCTTCTAAATACTTCTTTTTCATAATCGGTGGTCTCATCTAATTGACGACATTGTGTACATAAATTACGAACTAATTTTTGACTAATTACACCAGTTAAAGCACTAGCTAATAAATATCTTTCAACATCCATGTCTAATAATCTTTCAATGGTTGTTAAAGAATCATTAGTATGCAACGTCGATAATACTAAGTGACCAGTAATAGAAGCTCTAACTGCGATTTTAGCTGTTTCACTATCACGAATTTCTCCGATTAAAATAATATTAGGGTCTTCACGTAATGCAGATCTTAATACTCTAGCAAAATCTAGACCAATTTCTGAATTAACTTGTACCTGATTAATTCCTTCAATATCCATTTCAATTGGATCTTCAACAGTAATTATATTTGTTCCTTCACTGTTTAGTTCCTGTAAAATAGAATAAACTGTTGTTGATTTTCCAGATCCAGTAGCACCGGTAACTAAAATAATTCCATTTGGTACTTTCATCATTGTTTGTAATTTATCGAAGTTTTTCTTTGTAAAGCCTAAACTGCCAAGACCTTTTAAACTTCTAGTATAATCTAAAATACGGATAACTATTTTTTCACCATGACTAGTTGGTAAAGCAGCTACACGCATATCTAAATCTAAACCAGCAATTGTATTTTTAATAGCACCGTCTTGTGGTAATCGATTTTCAGTTATATTCATTCCAGCCATTAATTTAATTCTAGTAGCAATATTTCTTTCAAATTCCTTAGGTATTTTAGCATGGTTTTTTAATAAACCATCAATACGTATACGCACTTTTACATACTTTTCTTCAGGATCAAAATGTATATCACTAGCTTTTTGTTTAACGGCATAAACAATGATTTGATTAACTAAATCCACAATTGGTGTATTAGCTACATCATATTCTATCATTATATAGACCCCTTTTATTCTTTTATTTATATATGGTAATTTACTATAATTTATTATATAATAGATTTATAAGATAATCAAGTTTAAGAGGAGAAAAAAATGAAAAAGAATACTAATAAGGGTTTTATTATTGTAGAGACTTTGGTTGTATCAGCTTTTGTTTTAGGCATCTTTACTTTTATATATGTTAATGTAATACCTTTAATTGGTCTTTATGAAAAACGTAACACCTATGATGATATTGAAAGTGTTTATAATATAAATACAATTAGAAAAAATTTAAATTTAAATAATTTGACTAACATTACTGAAATTCAAAAAACAACTGATTTTTGTGGAGACGACGAGTTTTGTAAAGCTTTGTTAACTTCTATGGAAATTAATTATATAGGGATAATTAACACTAATAATACTAGCGGAGAAAAACCAGATGGATTAACAAAATATTTAGATTATATAGGTTCTTTTAATGAAGAAAGAATTATTATTATAAAACAACATCAAGATCAATGTTCTTATGATGAAGAAAGAGTCTATCCAGTTCGTTTTGCTAATTTGAAAAAAGTAGGTGGATTATGAAAAGATTAAATAATAAAGGTATATCGATTATCGAATTATTAATAGGTTTTGTTATTGTTATGTTAATCTTTATTTCGTTATTCTCTATTGTTTTAACGTATCGTGATCGTTTACAAGCAGAAGAATTTCGTCATGAATTAATTACTTTTCAAACGACTTTATATAAAACAATTTATGATGATATTAATAATACTTTAAATCCTTTATCAGAGGTTAAGGAAGCAACATGTGAAATTGAGGGAGATACAAAAAATTGTATTGTCTTTATATATGAAACAGGATTTATTAATTTATTTATAGATGTTTCTGGAAAAACGTTTTATTATAAAGATATGAAATATACTATTCCTGATCCTCATTATGTTAATTTTGTACCCATAGATGATATTAATAATTATTTTAAATTTACTACAAATACAATTTCAGGCAAAACAATCTTTACTTTTGATTTAGAACTTGAGCATTTGGAAATAAAAGATGTTGATTTTGGATTACATATAGTAGGTGTTTATTAAAAAATAAACTACTAAACTACTAATTGATGCGTGAATTAATCGCGCAATTAAATATGGAAAATATTTTATTTGAGTATTATTTATTATACTTTTCGTTTGCATATGAATACTAAGACCTCCAAAGGATAAAAAAAATGTTAATAAGCTAGCTATGTAAATAATAGGTAAATTAATTTTAGTTAAATAATTAACTCCGCTTGTTATTTCTATTAATCCGTTTATAAGACATTGATAATATTGGTTGATATTTAAATAGTAATTAGTGATATTAATAATTAATAAAAAAAAGATTATTGTGCCTAAAATCAAAATTAAAATATTAAAACTTTTTTGAATAGCATTACTTAATGTAGTGCTAAAATTATATCTAACTTGATTATAAATGCTATTTTTAAGGCTTCTTTTTTGTTTGGGACTAATATAATAATTACGGAATAAGATTCCAATAATAATATTAGTCAAATAATGACTTCCCATAATAAATAAAGTTATTTTATAATTATTAAAAAGTAAATTCGTAATACCAATAATAAACAAGGGGTTAATAAAATGAGTAAATGTTAATAATTTAGTGCCTTCCATATCATTAATCAAGCTTTTATCTCTTAACATTTTAATATATTTTGCATTGCTCGGAGTACCACTAAGTAAGCTTAAAATTAAAACAAAACTAGCCTCACCATTAATTTTAAAAAGTGAATAAGTTATATTATTAGTTAAGTAACTAAATAAATCTACGAAACCATAATTTATTAAAAACTCCGATAATATATAAAAAGGTAATAGAGAAGGTATAATATTATTAATCCAAATATCAATAGCTTCTAAAACAACTTTTTTTATAAGCATCGGTGATAATAAAGTTAAAATTAGAAATATTATATAAAATAATAAAGGGAGAATAAATTTAATAGTCCTTTTCATATGTACCTTCTTTTATATTATAATTAGATAGGAGTTGATTTATATGTTTAATAAAATATATGTTAAAACTAAAGATATTTTCAAAAAAGTCTATAAGACAATTGCTTTATCTTTAATTATAAGTTCTTTATTAAGTTTGCCAGTACCTTATTATATATATATGGGCGGGGGTATTTCTAATATAGATGAAAAGGTTATTATAGATCAAGAAAAAAATAAAGAAGGTAGCTTTAATCTAGCTTTTGTAAAACAATCATCTGGAATGGTGGCAACGTATCTTCTGTCATATCTTTTTCCTTCTTGGGAGGTTGTTAGTAAACAAGATCTTAAAGAAGATAATTGTATGGAAAAAGAAATAATTGAAAATTTAGATTTTATTCAACGTAAAATGCTAGAAGAAACCAATAATATGGCTATTGAATTAGCGTACAGATTAGCTGAAAAAGAAATTAAAATAAAGAAACAACAATATTATATTTTATATGTGTTAGATAGTGATAATAATCCATTAAAATCAAATGATGTCCTTCTTAGTTATGATGGAATTAAGATAATTGATCTTTTGACTTTTAATAATTATATTGATACTAAACAAATTGGTGATACTATTAATTTTACAGTAAAAAGAAAAAAAGAGATTATAAATGTTAAAACTAAAGTAAAAGATATGGAAGGCGAAAAAAAGATAGGTATAGGAGCTTTTTTATTAAAAGAATATGAAACTAATCCTAAAGTTTTATTTAACTTTAATGCAGATGAAGTAGGATCATCAGGAGGACTAATAACTACATTAGGAATTTATAATAAATTAGTTACTGATGATATTACAAAAGGATTAAAAATTGTAGGAACTGGTGCTATAGATAGTGATGGAAATGTTTTATCAATTGATGGAGTAAGACATAAAGTAAAAGGTGCAGTTAAAAATAAAGCAGATGTTCTGTTAGTTCCTAGTGGTAAAAACTATCAAGAAGCAATGAAAATAAAAAAACAAAAAGGATATAAAATTAATATTATAGCTGTTGATAGTGTTTTAGACGCTATCAATAAATTAAAAAAATTATAAAAGATGAGTTATTAACTCATCTTTTGACATGCTATAATATTTTCTATTAAAGATATAACGGTCATTGGACCAATTCCATTAGGCACTGGAGTTATTAAAGAAGCTTTATTTTTAACTTTATTAAAATTAACATCACCATATATTTGATTATTTATTCTAGTTATGCCTACATCAATTACAATACTATTTTTTTTAATCATGCTTTTATTAATAAAGTCTTTTTTTCCTATAGCAGAAATAATTATATCCGCTTTCTTAGTTATTTTTTTTAAATTATTTGTGTGGCTATGACACATAGTAACAGTAGCATTTTCGTTTAATAATAAATGAAATAAAGGTATTCCTATTAATTTAGAACGATTAATAATAACAATGTTTTTACCGGCTATTTCTATATGATTATATTTCATCAAAGAAATAATTCCTTTAGGAGTACAAGGTATAATACTTGGTTCGTTATTGATTATTTTTATCATATTAAGATTAGTTAACCCATCAACATCTTTAATAGGATCAATACTATTAATAATTTTATCTTTGTTTAAGTGTTTAGGAATAGGAAGTTGTAAAAGAATACTAGTTACATTTTTATCTTTATTTAATTTTTCTATAATACTTATTACTTTAGATTCTTCTACATTTTCTTCTAAAGTTATATGTTGAAACAAAATACCAACTTCTAAACATTTTTTCCTTTTCATATTAATATATACTTTACTAGCCAAATCATTATCAATACTGATGACTACTAGTTGTAATTTTTGTTTTGTGTTAGAAATTTCTTTTTTTAATTTTAAAGTTAGATCATTACTTAACTTTTTACCATCTAATAAATTAGTCATTATTAATTTGTCTTTCTAAAGAAAATTTACTAGTTAAATTTAATACTCTTTTTTTTAGAGTGATTTTTAAAGCGGAATTATTAATATCATTAAGTAATTCATAAATAATATTGGCTATTTCTTCAAAATCTTTTTCTTTAAGACCTCTAGTGGTCATGGCAGGAGATCCAATACGAATGCCGGAAGTTGTCATGGGTGATTCACAATCATTAGGAATAGTGTTTTTATTAACGGTTATATTAATATCATCTAAAGCTTTCTCAGCTTCTAAACCAGTAATGCCAAAAGAAGTTTTTACATCAATAAGAATTAAATGATTATCAGTACCTCCCGAAACAATACGAACATTTTTCTTTATTAAATTATTAGAAAGAGCTTGAATATTATTTAAGACTTGCTTCATATATATTTGAAAATAATTTTGAGTTGCTTCATAAAAACATTGGGCTTTTGCTGCAATTACATGCATTAAAGGGCCACCTTGAATACCAGGAAAGACTATTCGATTAATCTTTTTAATGAAATCTTCATTATTAGTTAAAATTAATCCTCCTCGTGGGCCTCTTAAAGTTTTATGAGTTGTACTTGTTACAACATCGGCATAAGGAAAAACAGCAGGATGTAGATTAGCTGCAATTAAACCAGCAATGTGTGCCATGTCAACCATTAAATAAGCTCCACAACTATCTGCGATTTCTCTAAATTTTTTAAAATCTATAATTCTTGAGTAAGCACTCGCACCTGCTATAATTAATTTAGGTTTATGTTTAATTGCAATTTTTTTGACTTCATCGTAGTCAATCATTTCTGTTTTTTGATTAACATTATAAGAGATTATTTTATAGTCGTTACCACTAAAACTTAAAGGATGGCCATGGGTTAAGTGACCTCCATCATTTAAATTCATTCCCATAATTATATCATTTGGTTTTAATAAAGCTCGATATACTGCCATATTAGCAGCACTACCAGAATGAGGTTGAACATTAGCATATTGACAATTGAAGATTTTTTTAGCATATTCTATAGCTTTGTTTTCAAAAATATCAATATATTGACAACCTCCATAATAACGTTTATCCGGATAGCCTTCAGCATATTTATTAGTTAAAATGCTTCCTTGTAATTTTAAAATATTTTGTGATACATAATTTTCACTGGCAATTAATTCAATATTATTAATTTGTCTATTAGCTTCTAAATCTAAAGCTTCTTGTAAACTTTTATCCATATTTATCTCTCCTATTAAAATTATTATATCATAATTTAAAAAAAACGATTAATATTAATAGCTTTTACTTGCGAAAATACCTAAAAATGTTATAATTTATATATAGATATAATGAATTTTTTTAAATAAGAAAAAGAATATGCATGGAGGAAAAATGGAAAAAATAACAATGGATAAATTAATTAATTATTGTAAACAATATGGGTTTATATTTCAAGGTAGTGAAATATATGGAGGTTTAGCAAATACCTGGGACTATGGACCATTAGGTACATTATTAAAAAATAATCTTAAAAATCTTTGGAGAGAAAAATTTATCCAAAAAAGAAATGATAGCTATGAAATAGATTCTACTATTTTAATGCATCCTAGAGTTTGGGAAGCCAGTGGTCATGTCGATTCATTTGATGATTTAAAATTAGATTGTAAATATTGCAAAAGTCGCTTTCGTGCTGATCAATTAATAAATAATTTTGATCAAGAAGTTAATCCTGATAATATGAGTATTAAGGAAATGGAACAATATATAAAAGAACATAAAATTAAATGTCCTAAATGTCAAAAACACGATTATACTGATATTCGTCAATTTAACTTAATGTTTCAAACGCTTCGTGGGGCAGTGGAAGATAGTAAAAATGTTATTTATTTAAGACCAGAGAATGCTCAAGGTGAATATGTTAATTATTTAAATGTTTTACGAAGTATGAGATGTAAAATACCTTTTAGTATTGGTCAAATGGGTACAGTTTTTCGTAATGAAATAACTCCTGGTAATTTTACTTTTCGTACAATCGAATTTGAACAAATGGAATATCAAACTTTTTGTAAACCAGGTACTGATATGGAATATTATGAATATTTTAAACAATTTGGGAAAAGGTTTTATATAGAATTAGGAATTAATGAAGAACATTTAAGATTTCAAGATCATGATAAATTAGCTTTTTATGCAAAAGCAGCTTGTGATATCGAATATTTATTTCCTTTTGGTTGGGGTGAAATAAATGGTACTCATAATAGAACAGATTACGATTTAAAAAGACATGAGGAATATTCTGGTATTAGTATGAGTTATTTAGAACCAGAAACAAATGAAAAATATATTCCTTATATTGTTGAATCGACATATGGAGTTGGTAGAAGTATTTTAGCTATTTTATGTAATGCTTATGAAGAAGAAACTCTATCTGATAATCAAACTAGGGAAGTGTTGCATCTAACTTATGATTTAGCCCCATTTAAAGCTTGTGTTTTACCATTAATTAAAAAACAACACAGTGAAAAGGCCCAAGAAATATATAATATGCTTAAAAATTTGATTATGATTTCTTATGATGATACAGGAAGTATTGGAAAACGCTACCGTCGAGCAGATGCTGTTGGAACTCCATATGTTATAACAATTGATGATGAAACTATTTGTAATGACACAGTTACACTTAGATATCGTGATACAATGAAACAGATTACTGTACCAGTTAAAGATTTGATTAACTATATTAAAAAGGAGTTATAAAAATGCTTAATAAAAAAAATAAAGAATTAGATGTACCAAGATTAAATGAAATAATTAAAATTAGTAACCACCTATTAAAAATATTTTATCCATTAATGATAGCGGGTGCTATTTTATTAATAACTTTTGTTTTAAATGAATGGAAAGTGTTATCATTTGCTTATAGAATATTGCAAATTTTAAAACCCTTATTTATAGGTCTTATAATAGCGTGGCTTTTTGATCCTTTCGTTACTTGGTTAAGTAACAAAAAGACAAATCGTGTTTTAAGTACTGTTATTACTTTTTTAATAGTTGCGACTATTATATATATTTTTTTAAGTTTTTTCATACCAGTTTTAGCTAATCAAACTAATGATTTTATAAGTTTTTTACCAAATATTTTAAAATATTTACAGAAATTTGTTGATAATATTTTTTATAATATTGAATCAGTATCAGGCTTTAATTTAGAAATTTCCAAATTAGAAATTTATAATTTTATTGAAAATTTTGGTATTTCAATTGCAACTAAATTACCTGATACTATTATTAAAATTTTAAGTATTATTTTTAACGGGGGCATAACAATAGGCATAGGTTTTATGATTGGTTTTTATATGTTAATTAATTTTCATAATGTTAGACGTCAAATACTAGGATTTATTCCTAAAAAATGGCAAAATGGTTCAATATATTTGACTGATAAATTAAATGTAACATTACGTAATTTTGTTCACGGTACTTTTACTATTTCTATAATAGTATCTATTATTTCTTCAATAGGTTTTATGATTGCAGGCTTAAATGCACCAGTATTATTTGGTTTATTTGCAGGATTTACTAATATAATTCCTTATATAGGACCTTATATAGGGGCTATACCAGCTGTTATAGTAGGTTTTTCTATTAGTCCTTTAGCAGGAATTATAACTTTAATAGTAGCTGTATTAGTTCAAATGTTAGACTCTATAATGTTACAACCAATTATTATGGGCAAAACTATGAAATTGCATCCTGTAACCATCATGATTGGTTTATTGATATTTGGATCTTTTTTTGGTATAATTGGTATGATAGTGGCAACTCCGATTATATCTATTTTAAAGATAGTGTGGAATTTTATTAATGAAAAATATTCTATTATTGAAAATATTACAGGTAATGAGGAATAGATTAGATATAAAAAAAACCCAATAGGCTAGTGATATTATTATAATAACCTAGTGGTGGTCTTTTATTTTATAGGAGATTATATGAAAATAGTTAATAAAAATCCTAAAATTATTATGATATCTGGTAAAGCTCGCCATGGTAAAGATACTGTTGCGATGATTATTAAAGATTATTATGAACAATTTAATAAAAAAGTTGTTAATTTACAAATTGCTAATTCAATTAAAAGATATGCTCAAATTATTAGTAATTGGGATGGTAATGAAGAAACCAAACCAAGAGAATTTTTACAGTATTTAGGAACTTCAATTATTAGAGAAAAAATAGATAATAACTTTTTAATTAAACAATTAATTGAGGATATCAAAGTCTATTCATATTTTTTTGATATTGTTACTATATCAGATGTTCGTTTAATAAATGAAATTAACATGATTAAAGAAAATTATAAAAATAATAATCTTTTTAAAGTAATAAGATCTAATTTTAATAATGGATTATCTAAAGAACAACAAAATCATATAACAGAAATTGAATTAGATAATTATAATAGTTTCGATCAAATTATTTATAATGATAGCGATATTGCAACATTAAAAAATAAGATTTATCAAATTCTTAAGGAGTTGAAATAAATGGATTTAAGAGAAAAATTTGTAAAATATTTTGAAGAACAAGATCACGTTTATCTTCCTAGTGCTCCTGTTATACCAGAAAATGATCCTACTGTTTTATTTAATACTGCAGGAATGCAACCTTTGGTACCATATTTAAAAGGTGAAAAACATCCTTTAGGTAAAAGATTAGTGAATTATCAAAAATGTATTAGATTAACTGATTTAGATTTAGTTGGTGATTCTACTCACCATACTTTTTTTGAAATGCTAGGAAATTGGAGTTTAGGTGATTATTTTAAAGAAAAATCGATTAAATATAGTTTTGATTTTTTAACTCGTATTTTAAAGATTGATCCTAATTATTTAGCTGTATCTATTTTTAAAGGTAATGATTTTGTATTTAAGGATATAGAATCAGAAAAAGAATGGTTAAAGCAAGGAATAAAAAAAGAACGTATTGTTTATTTAGGCGAAGAAGATAATTGGTGGCCTAATATGGAAAGTTATGGTCCTTGTGGACCAGATACCGAAATCTTTTATTGGCGTAGTAAGGATGAGGTTCCTATTAATTTTGATCCTTATGATTCTCGTTGGGTTGAAATTTGGAATAATGTTTTTATGGAATATAATCATAATGAAAATGGAACTTATACAGAATTAAAATCAAAAAATGTTGATACCGGAATGGGTTATGAAAGAATGGTTACCATATTAGAAGGATTAGAAGATAATTATAAGAGTTCTGTTTTTAAAAATATTATAGCTGAGATTTGTAAAATTTCTAATTTAAATTATGATGATCCAAAATATACTAAATCTATGAGAATAATAGCAGATCATATTAGAACAGCTGTTTTTATAATAGCAGATGATTCTTTAATTAAGCCTTCAAATACTGATCAAGGATATATTTTACGAAGATTAATTAGAAGAGCAATTAGATATGCTAATATTTTAAACATTGATATTAATAGTGATTGGGATATAAAACTTGCTAATATTGTTATAGATCAATATTGTCCTTATTATGAAGAATTATCAAGAAATGCTAGTGTTGTTCAAGAAGTTTTAATTAATGAAAAAGTCAAATTTAATCGTACTTTAGAAAAAGGTTTAAGAGAGTGGAATAAGATTATTGGGCAACTTTCTGATAATAAAATAAATAAAGATATTGCTTTTAAATTATATGATACATATGGATTTCCTATTGAGTTGACAATAGAATTAGCTTATGAGCATGGTTTTAAAGTCGATGAAAAGGGATTTTATGATAAATTTAAAGAACATCAATTAATTTCAAAAGTTGGTGCTAAACAAAAGTTTCAAGGAGGTTTAAGCAGTACTAGTGATGTTAATATTAAATATCATACGGCAACTCATTTACTTAACGCAGCTTTAAAAAAGGTCTTAGATTCTTCGGTTCATCAAAGAGGAAGTAACATCAATGAAGAAAGAATGCGTTTTGATTTTTCATGGCATCAAAAAGTAACTGAAGAACAATTAAAACAAATTGAGAATTTAGTTAATGAATATATCCAAGCTAAAATACCAATTATTAAAAAAGAAATGTCTAAAGAAGAAGCTCTAAAATTAGGAGCTGAAGCTATGTTTTATAAACAATATGCTGATACTGTATCAGTATATCAAATAGGCGATATTTCTATGGAATTATGTGGTGGTCCTCATGTAACAAATACTAGTGAATTAGGTACTTTTAAAATTATTAAAGAAGAAGCATCTTCTAGTGGAGTAAGAAGGATTAAGGCGATCCTAAAATAAGGAAGTGATATTTTGTATTTATTAGTAAGTGATGATTATTTTATTACCTCTTATAGAATAAATGAATTAATTGATAAATATCCAAAAGCAGAGATTATTAGATTTGATTTAAATGAAGATGTTTTTAAAGAGGTTCTTGATACCTTAAATACTTTTAATTTATTTAATGATAAACGAATATTAATAATATATAATTGTGAAAATATTACAGAAATAAATAATTTAGAAAAATATTTTAATAACCCTAACAAAGATAATATTTTATTAATGATTGCTAATAATTTAGATGAGAGAAAAAAGATTACTAAAATCTTAAAAAAACATTTGAAAGAACTAGATAATAAAGTAAATATTGATCAAATTATTATTGATAAATTAGATGATTTCAAAATGGATAAAAAGACTAGGGATTATTTTATTAATTATTGTAATTATGATAATTATAAAATAATGAATGAATTAACTAAATTAAAATTATATAATTATGATAAGCAAATTATAACTATTGAAGACATTAATAAAATAACTCCTAAAAGTATTGATGATAATATTTTTCATTTAGTTGATTATATTATTAAAAAGGATAAATCCAAATCTTTAGAAATTTATAATAATATTATTTTGTACGGAGAAGAGCCAATAAAGATTATGGTTTTAGTAGCTAATAAAATTAGATTAATTTATCAAGTTAAAGTTTTGTTGAAAGAATTAACTTTAGAAGAAATAGCTAAACATTTAAACTCTCATATTTATCCTATTAAATTAGCTAAAGAAATAAGCTATAGCTATAGTGAACAAGAGTTAATAGAATATTTAACTAAATTAAGTGAATTAGATATTAAAATTAAACAAGGTCAAATTATGGCTGATATAGGATTTAAATTGTTTATATTAGAATTGTAGAAAGGAAGTAAAAAATATGCCAACTTTTTTAACTGGATTAAAACCAACTGGTGATTTAACACTTGGTAATTATATAGGAGCGATTACACCTTTAATAGAAAGGCAAAATAATGATGATAATAAAATATTTTTATTTGTTGCTGATTTACATGCTTTAACTATTTATCAAGACCCAAAAGAGTTAAGAAAAAGAATTAGAAACTTTATTGCTATGTATATTGCTTGTGGAATTGATCCTGGTAAAGTAACTATTTATATTCAATCTGAAAATGAATATATTCCAGCTATTACTTGGTTATTAGAATGTACTACTCAATATGGCGAAGCCTCAAGAATGATTCAATTTAAGGAAAAAAGCCTCCAAAATAAAAACTTTTCAGTTGGTCTTTTAACTTATCCTGTTTTAATGACAACAGATATTTTATTTTGTGATGCCCATTTTGTACCAGTTGGAATTGATCAAAAACAACACGTTGAATTAGCTAGAATTATAGCTCATCGTTTTAATACTAAATACGGAGAAACATTTATTTTACCAGAAGCTATTATAAATGAAACAGGAATGAAAATTACTGATTTAAAAGAACCTACTAAAAAAATGAGTAAATCGGATATAAATCCAACAGGAGTTATTTCACTATTTGACGATATGAATACTATTCGTAAAAAAATTTCTAAAGCTGCAACAGATAGTGATTCAAAGATTAAATATGATTTAAAAAACAAACCTGGTATTTCTAATTTAATAAATATAGCTGTATTTATGAGTGGTAAAAAAATAGATGAAATTGAAAATCTTTTTGCTAATAAATCTTACGCAGAATTTAAAAACTTTGTTGCTGATCAAGTCGTTAATAAATTAGAACCTATTCAAAAAAAGTATTATCAATTATTAAATAATCAAGAATTAGATAAAATATTAGATAAGGGAATCTTTGAAACAAAACAAATTGCAAAAACCAAATTTGAATTAATGAAACAAAAGATGGGGTTAGAAAGATAATAAAAAGGCCATTACATAATAATGGTCTTTAATATTCGCGTTGTATTTTTAAAATTTAGTTTAGCTATTTCAGTCAATTTTTCTTGGCCATATTTAGCAACTATTTCTTCTCCAACTTGATCAACTATTGCAGAAGCACCTTTAGGTAAAATGATTTGTAAATCGTTACTTAATTGGTCCATAGCCTTTAAAAAAAGAAAACGACTAATAATAGATGCAACAGCAACTGCTAAATTCTTATCTTCGGCTTTTGTGAGAAAAACAATATTTTTTTGAATGTTAGGACTTTCTACTAAATATTCATAATATTTTACTTCTTTAGCAAATTCATCAACGATAATGTAATCATAATTTATCATCTCTTCATTAATTAATTGATATAAAACTTTATTGTGTAATATTGCTTTAATTTTATTCATATTTTGTTCTTTACTATGTTTTTTATTATACTCTTTATTATTGATAATAATACTTCTATATTTTATTCTTTTTATAATATCTTTAGTTATTTTTAAAATCTTATCATCATCTATTTTTTTAGAATCTCGTATGCCTAGACTTTCTAAATAGGGGATGTCTTTTTTATTTACATAAGCCGCTGTAACAACAATGGGGCCAAAATAATCTCCAGTACCAACTTCATCAGATCCAACAGCACTACAATAATAATAATTCTGACTATTAGCTTTTTCTCCTTTAAGTGTTTGTCCATCTATTTCTTTCCACATGTTGGCATCAATATCAGCACTGGTACCTTGAAACATTATTTTTCCAGATTCATAAAGAGTTATAATAGTATCTTCTTCATCAGCTTGAAAAACAGCATAAGGAGGTGTTTTTTCTCTTTTTTTATTTTTATAATAATCTATCATTTTCTTTTTAGTTTCTTCACTGACTTTTATGACTATATTCATTGTATCACCTATTATTATTATAGCATATTTTATTAAAATAGTTTATAATATTAATATATAGTAAGAAAGGAGTAAATTAAATGTTATTGTTTTATAATATTATTGATGTA
>LFRM01067503.1_pt1 | contig 19759 bp, 16 predicted proteins | sample 618341 | NCBI WGS metagenome assembly LFRM01 (sample SAMN03654438, study PRJNA283298) | anaerobic digester metagenome | isolation source: pool of bioreactors CSTR01a, CSTR02a, and CSTR03a thermophilic anaerobic... | place: Denmark: Kgs. Lyngby | collected 2014-05-21 | reverse complement strand
TAAGAGCTTTGTTTTCGTTGCTTTTCATGGTATTTTCATCCTTTCATTATTACGAGCCTTGCGAGTAACAAGGTTCTGGGGTACCCACTCCAAATCTTTGATTTGGCAAGTGGGTCAGGTTCTTATTTGCGGGTCGCTTTGCGGACACCCACAGTGGTTTTTTCAAATACATTGACCAGGCCATTAAACCAATCGGGTAATACATCATCGTTTTCTGATATCTGTTCTCTGACAAAAGCCGATAAGCTGTTGGCGTTGACAGTTTCGTAAATCAACCCGCCATAACCCTCGGCACGAAGTGCTTCGAACAAATCCTCTTTGCGGTCGGCCATCGCTGATGCACGTGTGGTGTTGGTAAGGCAGAACATAGTACCGGAGCGGGTGAAATTCTGCGTCTCGGTATTCGTCATTAGCTGAGCCAGTACAGCGTCGACTTCCTCCAGTTCGACATTAATGTCCTTGAGGCTTTGCTCAATTTCCTTTTTCTCATCGCGCAGGACTTTAAGCCTATCTGCGAGTTCAAACATTTTTTCAGAATTGTCCATAGTGAAAATCTCCTTCATTAAATAAATGGGTTGTTGCCGTAGCGATAATCATCAACCAGCGTCTTGGCGAGGTTTGCCTTGTTTTTCAATGCTTTCAGCACTTTTTCGTCGACTGTACCTTGGGCGGTGAGATAGATGTAAGTACATGGCATACGCTGACCGGCGCGATGAATGCGGGCTTTGCATTGCTCGAAATTCGACATCGAGTAATCCAGAGAGTAAAATATCATTGTGCTTGCCGCTGTAAGCGTGATGCCCCCGCAGTTGCTACCTGTCCAACAAATATGGGTACATCAGGGTCATTCTGAAATCTTACAACCTGCTCGTCGCGGTCTTTTACACCGCCTTTGATGAGTGAATAATTGATGCGTTTTTTCTCAAGCATAGCGCAGATGGCATCCAGTTCCGGTACAAAGCGGGCGATAATGACGAGCTTGCGGCTCTCCTCCAACGCCGAATCGATGATATCCTCCAGCACGTCCAGTTTTGCTTTACTAACCTGTTCAGTAGCGCTGCTTTCATCACTGCCAATGAAACCGCCCGTAAGCTGGGATAAGCGAAGGAGTTTTGTAAGTACATTTGTGATGGTGACCTCGCCGTCAGACAGCTCGGCATAACTTTCCTTGACAAGACTCTGATACAGTTTCATTGCCTTCGGCTCCAGTTCAACTTTGCGGATAATGTCTGTCGTTTCCGGCAGGTCGAGGCAATCCTTTTTTGTAGCACGAAATGCGATGGAGTGCATACGACGAGTTAACTCATCCTCCATACTCTTTTTCAAAACGGGTGTATGGTTGCCGTAGCCGGTCATGAAAAAGAAGTGGTTTCTGAAGCTGTAAAAACTCTGTCCGAAGATACGTGGGTCGAGAAACTTGTACTGGCTGAATATGTCGATTGCCTTGTTCGTCACAGGTGTCCCCGTCAATAGCAGTCGGTATTTAGCCAGTGCGCCCAGCCGGTGCATCGCTTTGGAAGCGGCGATATTGTGCGTCTTGATTTTGTGCCCTTCGTCGGCGATGATAAGGTCAGGCTTCCATGCCGCAAGTTCACGTTCCAGCCGCCATGCCGATTCGTAGTTCACAACGACTATCTGAAGAGGCTGGCCGGTCATATGCCGGAGAGTATCGAGCTTTTTTTCGCCACTCCCTTTGAGTACAGCAAGCGTGTAATCAAAATCTGCGTGCGCATCGTGTTCGTCTTTCCATACACCTGTAACTGAAAGCGGCGATACCACAAGCACCCTGCGGATGCGTCCGGCATGATACAAAGCGCCTTCGACCGCTATCGTAGTGAGAGTTTTTCCAGTACCCATTTCCATTAGCAGTGCAGCTCCGTACCCCACTGGCGAATACGTGCTTCCCGGTAAAAGTCCAACTTTATTACAGATAAAATCGAATGCATTGATCTGGTGAGCGTAAGGCTTTACCTTAATTGGCATCGGTAGCAGCGGTGCGTTGTCATTGTTCATTGACTTCATCACCTCCGCAGGGCAGTTCGGTAATGGATACGCACTCGACACTGTCACCCGGTACGATTACCATCACACGGCGCTTTTCACCGAAGAAATGCCGAAGTAGTCGCTCGCGCATTGATACACGTCGGCATCTGACGACACCTCCCTCGGTGGGCTTCTTCGAAACGCTGATTTCTAAATTGTGCTTCATTTTTATCTCCGTCCTTTCCGAGGGACGGTGTAGTTGTGTCCCTCGGTATACGGAGAAAAGGCGGGTGTTTTATACACCCATTTCTAAAAATGTTTTTTGAATTTTTTCTTTGCGCTTTCGATTGATTTCCACGCAGCGTTTGGAGCGACGTCTTCGATACGGGCAATCTCATTAACCGACAAGCCATCAGCAAGCATTAACAGTCGCCGTTTCTGTGTTTCCGAAAGCTTGTCCAGCGCAGTGTTGATCCGAGCGGCGTCTTCTTTGTGTATCAAATCGGTTTCGGGAGTAGTGTCTGTCGCATACTCGAGTCCCTCGTAATCGATAGCGTCGAGCGAATAACAGTGGTAACGTTCCTTTCTGGTATGATTGCTCTCCTCGCGTCGTGATGCTGTTATGTAGTTGCCGATTTCCTCGTTGACTTCAACTTCTGATGTGGTTCCGTCTGCGAAATTCCATTGAATTTTCATGCGTTGTGTCCTTTCCGCCTGTGTGCGGATGAGGGCGACAAGAACACATAAAAAGTCGGTGCTTCGATGTACACCGACCGTTGCGCCTGAAAAATGGGCATGACAAGGCACGGTGGGTACATCCGAGGCTCCGAACACGGCGTTTGCCGTGCTTGGAACTTCCTATGTATCCCGCCGCCTTAATGCGCATCTCAGGCTTTGAGATTTATTTTTTTGATATTGGGAACGTCTACACGAGTCTGGTAAAGTGGTTTAATGACTTTTTATACACATTTTTGTGTAAAAGGATTGATTATTGACTTGTTTTGTAACACAATGAAAATGTTATATTTTACCTTAGAGCAACCTCGATATCCGTTCCCGCCATCTGAGATAAGGATATCAAGACGCGACGGTACAAAAAATTAATCTGGGGTGGTACATCTGGTACAAAATCCGGTACAACAAAAGTGAGGTGGTTCGTATAAACGCATCTGAGTTTTTTAAGAAGGTATATCCCTACCTAAACAATCAAAAAAATCAAGGCATGTTTGTTACGAATTGCTTCATTGCAGCTGGTAGCACAGTGTTTACGCTACCAAAGCTCAAGACAAGGCAAACAAGCGACAACCTTGAATATCAGCGGATGCTTTATAAAGGCACAGAGAATGGCGGTAGGCAAATAACAGCTGACATGAAGGCAAGCTTTCCTGACCCATTTCTATTGGATTCCTTGTCGGCGTTCTTTGCTGATAATATAAAAGAGGATAGACTTCGCGATGTCATGACAGCTTTTGCAATACCTGTTTCTGCTAAGCCGGACAAGTTACTACTATCGAAATCACTGGCGTTTCAGTTCCAGTTACTTATTCAGAGCGAAAGCAATGATGTTGATGATATCGTCGCCTCAAAATACCAACAATTATTGTTAGAACCTGACGTGCAGCCAGTGAAGCGGCTGACTCCGCTTTATCCGGGAGATAGTGCTTGGGTTCTTGAATGTAAGCCGCAGCGCTCTTATATGGTTAATTGCTACGATAAATTCCAGCATACGTGGGTGATTCGTAACAACGGAAGTCAGACATGGCGTGGTCGCAAACTTGTTTTTGCAAACTGCAATGAAGTGCGGCCAAGAGCTGATATAAACAGCATTGATATACCGGATACACCGCCCGGTAAGGATATAAAAATAACCACAGGCTTTGACGCCCGTGGTTTTGAGGGGAAGTATGAGTGTATATGGCAAATGCAGGATAGCAGTGGTAATGATTGCTTTCCCAATAATGAAAAACAGTTTTGCATATTATTTGATATAAAATTCCAATCAAAATAGTGCTGGATATTTGGAGGATATAAACGTGAGCGATAAAAGCATTGAAAAATGGTCTACATTAAAAGAAGTACAAGAATATCTCGGTGTCGGCCGCGAGACCATTCTGCAATGGATCGCAAAAAGAAATATGCCCGCCTATAAGGTAGGCAGGCTCTGGAAATTCAAACTGTCCGAGGTTGACGACTGGATTCGTTCGGGCGGCGCTGACGACAGGAATGCAGAATAAGTCCGTTTTATGGGACAGGCCAAAATTTAGAATTAGCGTGTGGCATTATAGCCAAAATCGCAAATATAAAAGCGAAAAGGATAGGGTGAAATACTATGGACAATCAAGTGCACAATTCAATAGTTAGCTTTATATGGGGTATTGCAGACGACTGCCTCCGTGATATATATGTACGCGGCAAATACCGCGATGTTATTCTGCCAATGACGGTTATCCGCCGTCTTGACGCAATGCTTGAGGATACCAAGCAAGCGGTGCTGGATATGAAAAAAACATTGGATGCCGCCGGTATTACCAACCAATGGCCCGCGCTTTGCAACGCTGCGGGACAGGCATTCTGCAATGCTTCGCCATTCCGTCTGCGCGACCTCACCAGCCGCGCGAAGAAGCAGACTTTGAAGACCGATTTTGAGGCCTATCTCGACGGTTTTTCGCCAAACGTGCAGGAAATCCTCGAAAAATTCAAGTTCCGCAATCAGATTGATACTATGATCGACGCCGACATTCTTGGCGCGGTTATTGAAAAGTTTATTTCTCCAACCATTAACTTGAGTCCGAAGCCGGTTTACAAGGACGATACCAAAGAGGAAATCCGCCTGCCTGGCGCTGGATAACCATGGCATGGGTACTGTCTTTGAGGAGCTTATCCGCAAGTTCAACGAGGAAAACAACGAGGAAGCCGGAGAACACTGGACTCCTCGTGATGTTGTCGAGCTTATGGCCGACCTTGTTTTTGCGCCGATTGCCGACAAGATAATGGACGCCACCTATTCCTGTTATGATGGTGCTTGTGGTACCGGCGGCATGCTGACTGTTGCACAGGAACGGCTTATGACGCTTGCGGAACAAACCGGCAAGCAGGTGTCGATTCACCTTTTCGGGCAGGAAATCAACCCCGAAACTTACGCAATCGCAAAAGCGGACATGCTGCTGAAAGGCGACGGGGATCAAGCCGAGCATATCGGTTTCGGTTCCACATTGTCAAATGACCAGAACGCAACCCGACAATTTGATTTCATGCTTTCCAACCCGCCTTACGGGAAGAGCTGGAAAACCGACGCTGAGAAAATGGGCGGCAAAAAAGATATTCTGGATACACGTTTTAACGTTTACCTTGAAAATGGCGAACAGCTCGCCATGATTCCGCGCACAAGCGACGGTCAGCTCCTGTTTCTGCTGAACAATGTGGCAAAAATGAAGAAAGATACGCCGCTCGGCAGCCGTATTGCCGAGGTACATAACGGTTCTTCTCTATTTACAGGCGATGCCGGAAGCGGCGAGAGCAATGCGCGCAGATATCTTATTGAAAGCGACCTTGTTGAGGCGATCATCGCCTTGCCGGAAAACATGTTTTACAACACGGGCATCGGTACATATATTTGGGTTTTATCCAATAAAAAAGAGGATCGCCGCAAGGGGAAAATTCAATTAATTGATGCCACGGCCATGAAATCCCCGCTTTGTAAAAATATGGGCAAGAAGAACTGTGAATTTTCGGAGGAAATCCGCACGGAGATTCTACGCATTTTCATGGAGATGGAAGAGAGCGAAGTAAGCCGGATTTTTAACAACGAGGAGTTTGGCTACTGGTCCATTACGGTGGAAAGGCCGCTCCGCTTGAGAATATTCCCGGAAAGACATATTCCGGATTCTGTTTTCAAGAATGCGGATGAACGATCCGAATACGAGCAGGCCATTGATAGGTTACCGAAGAATGTTCCTCTGGATGATTGGGCGGCGTTTGCCAAATCATCAAAGCTGAAGGCGGCACTGCTTAAGAAGGTGCGCCCCTATATCACCGAAAAAGACCCGTCCGCACAGCCTATTGAGGGAGAGTCGGATACCGACCTTCGCGACACGGAAATTGTGCCGTTTACCTATGACGGCGGCATCGAAGCCTTTATGAAAAACGAGGTACTCCCCTATGCTCCGGATGCTTGGATTGACGAAAAGAAGACGAAAATCGGATATGAGATCAGCTTCACAAAACACTTCTATAAGCCTGTGGAGCTGCGCCCAATGTCCGAAATTCTCTCGGATTTGAAAACCTTTGAAGCCGAAACCGAGGGTATGCTGGCGGAGATAATTGGGGGTCTTGAGGAATGAGAGCATATTCTGAATATAGCCAAATTGATGTAAAGTGGCTTGGTGTTATACCTTCACATTGGGATTGTGAAAAGATTGGAGCTTTGTTTACACAACAAAAAGAAAAAGTATCTGATAAGGACTTTGCACCACTATCTGTTACAAAAAACGGTATTTTGCCACAGCTATCAAATGCAGCAAAATCAAATGATGGAGACAACCGAAAGTTGGTACGTACAGGAGATTTTGTAATTAACAGTCGCTCCGACCGAAAGGGTTCTTGTGGAGTATCGTCTTCTGATGGCTCTGTATCACTAATAAATATTGTACTAACGCCACGACAAGACTTGAACAGCCGATATGTGCATTACCTTCTTCGTAGTCAACCTTTTTCTGAAGAATATTATCGTTATGGGAGAGGCATAGTAGCTGATCTTTGGACAACAAGATACAGTGAAATGAAAAATATATATATTCCCATACCACCTCGTTCCGAGCAAGACCAGATAGTTTGCTATTTGGATTGGCAGGTTTCAAAAATAAATAAGCTAATCGCGGCGAAGAAGAAGCAAATTGTATTTCTAAAGGAATGTAGAAAAGCTGTTATTGATACGGCAATTCTTCATGGCATGAATAAACATACCGAAGAAAAGGATAGTGGTGTATATTGGCTTGGGCGCATTCCTGCTTCATGGGAAGTGTTATCTTTGAGGCGTATATGTTCGATTAATGCCTCTATTAGCCATTTGATAAAAAAATTACCCTCAGATGAGCTTGTTGTTTTTCTTCCCATGGAGAGTGTCTCCACAGAAGGAATTGTTGATTGTTCACAAAAGAAACCACTTCATGAAGTTAGAACAGGATATTCATCTTTTGCTCGCAACGATGTGGTTGTTGCTAAAATAACTCCTTGTTTTGAAAACGGAAAAGGAGCTTGTTTAGACAAGTTAGATACGGAAATAGGATTCGGCACGACAGAGTTTATTAATATCAGAGCCTCTGAGAAAGTGCTACCACAATATTTGTATTATATCACTATTACTCAGCCATTTCGTATTCTTGGTGCTGAAGTTATGACAGGTTCAGCTGGTCAAAAACGCATATCCACCGACTTTATAAAAAACTTTACACTTGGAATTCCTGATATTAAAGAACAGCAAGAGTTGCTCAACATTTTAAATGACAACCTTCTGAAAATTGATAACGCAATTCAATTAGTGGCATCCACAATAGACAAACTCCAAGAGTATCGCACCCGCCTTATCTCCGATGTTGTCACCGGTCAAATTGATGTTCGTGGCATTGAAATCCCGGATTATGAGTATGTGGAAGAAGAATCCGACGAGGAGACCGACGAAACGGAAGGCGCGGACGAAGAAGTGGAAGAACAGGAGGAATGAGTTATGGCTTTTACCAATACGAGAGAAAGCGGTCTTGAGGCTTTAATTGTTGATTGGCTTGTTAAACATAACGGCTATGAACAGGGCACAAACGCGGATTACAACCGCGAATATGCCATTGACGAAACGCGCCTGTTCCGCTTCCTGCAGGACACGCAGCCGGACGCCATGGAAAAGCTGGGCGTATTCAAGGCCGACCTTAAAAAGAAGCAGTTTCTAAACCGCCTGCAGGGCGAGCTTGCCAAGCGCGGCATTATTGATGTGCTGCGCAACGGTATCAAGATATACCCGGTTGACCTCATCATGTTCTATCTGACACCGACGGAGAATAACGTCAAAGCAAGAGTCATGCACGAGAAGAATATATTCAGTGTTACCAGACAATTGCAATATTCTTCGGACGCTACGCGGCTGGCACTGGACTTATGCGTATTTATCAACGGCCTTCCGGTTATTACTTTTGAATTGAAGAACCAGCTGACAAAGCAAACGGTGGACGACGCAGTAGAGCAATATAAAAACGACCGTGATCCGCGTGAACTGCTTTTTCAATTCAAGCGTTGTATGGTTCATTTTGCTTTGGATGATGCACGTGTTAAGTTTTGCACAAAGCTGGATGGAAAAAACAGCTGGTTTCTGCCTTTTGATAAAGGTTATAAAGACGGAGCGGGAAACCCACCCAACCCCGATGGTATTATGACCGATTATTTGTGGAAGGATATACTCTCAAAAAAGAAGCTCTGCCGTATTATTGAAAACTATGCTCAGGTGGTTGAAGAGGTAGATCAGGAAACAAAGAAAAAAACCGTAAAACAGATATTCCCTCGCTATCACCAGTTTGATGTGGTTGAAAGCCTTCTTGCCGACGTAAAACGCAATGGCATCGGTAAACGCTATCTTATCCAGCACAGCGCGGGCAGCGGCAAGTCCAATTCCATCGCATGGTTGGCGCATCAGTTGATTGGGCTTGAAAAAGATGGCCATCCGATGCTCGATTCCGTTCTTGTAGTTACAGACCGCCGCATTCTGGATAAGCAGATCCGCGACACCATTAAGCAGTTTATGCAGGTACAGAACACAGTGGCATGGGCTGAACGTTCTGGGGATCTCCGTAAAGCTATACAGGATGGCAAACGAATCATAGTTACTACTATTGAGAAGTTTCCATATATTGTTTCTGATATTGGTACTGAACATAAAGACAGGCGTTTTGCTGTTATTATTGATGAAGCCCATTCCGGACAAAGCGGACGAAACTCCGCGCAGATGAACCTTGCTCTCTCTGGCCTTGCCTCAGACGATGAGATGGACAATGAAGATAAAATCAATGCGATGATGGAAGGCCGCAAGCTGCTGCAGAATGCCAGTTATTTTGCCTTTACTGCTACGCCGAAGAATAAGACGCTTGAGACATTCGGTATCCCATATCAAGATGGGGATAAAATTAAACATCGGCCGTTCCATGTATATACTATGAAGCAGGCAATTCAGGAAGGCTTTATCCTTGATGTTCTTAAATATTACACACCGATCGACAGTTATTACCGACTGATGAAAACTGTCGAGGATGACCCGATGTTTGATAAAAAGCGTGCTCAAAAGAAGCTACGTTCGTTTGTCGAGAGTGATAGCTATACCATTTCGCAGAAAGCACAAATGATGGTTGACCATTTCCACGAACAGGTTATTGCCAAAGGCAAAATCGGCGGACAAGCCCGTGCCATGGTGGTTACAGCCAGTATTCCGCGCTGCATTGAATACTATTATGCGATTAACAAGTGCTTAGCTGCGCGCCACAGCCCATACAAGTCGATTATTGCATTCTCCAGGGAACATAAGTATCAAAATCAGGAGCCGCCACTAACTTCAGCGGCAATGAACGGCTTCCCGGATGCCTCAATTCCGAAGACATTCAAAAAAGACCCGTATCGCCTTCTGATTGTGGCGGATATGTTCCAGACCGGTTTTGACGAGCCGTTGCTCCATACGATGTATGTGGACAAGATGCTTTATGATATAAAGGCGGTGCAGACCCTTTCACGGCTCAATCGTGCTTGCCCTAAAAAATACGATACTTTTGTATTGGACTTTGCGAACAAAACATCAATCATTGAAGAAGCGTTTTCACGCTACTACCGTACGACCATTCTATCCGGCGAGACCGATCCCAATAAGCTGTATGACATTATTGCGCTTATGGAGGGATATCAGGTTTATTCTGCGGAACACGTTGAAAAGCTGGTTGATTTGTATTTGAGCGGAGCCGAGCGTGACAGGATCGACCCGATTCTGGACGCTTGCGCTGCGGTTTATAAGGAACTCCAAACAGACGATCAGATCAAGTTCAAGAGCGCTGCAAAATCCTTTGTGCGTACATATGGATTCCTTGGAGCCATTTTGCCATACGGCAATGCCGATTGGGAGAAGCTGTCTATCTTCTTGAATCTGCTGATTCCGAAGCTGCCCGCGCCGCGAGAAGACGATCTTTCACAGGGTATTCTTGATGCCATCGATTTGGATAGTTACCGCCTGGAAGCGCGTGAGGTGATGTCAATCAAGTTGGAGGACGAGGACGCAGAGGTTGCCCCGGTTCCTACCGGTAAAATCGGACATATTGTCGACCCCGAGATGGATTTGCTTTCCTCTATACTTTCGGCTTTCAACGATATGTTCGGGAACATTGACTGGAAGGACGCCGACAACGTCCGAAGACAGATTCTCGAAATACCTGCAATGGTATCCAAGGACAAGAGATATCAGAACGCCATGAAGAACTCCGACAAACAGGAAGCGCGCACTGAGAGTGAGCGGGCGCTACAGCAGGTTATTTTCTCAATTATGTCCGATAATATGGAGCTTTTCAAACAGTTCCAAGACAACCCATCGTTCAAGAAATGGCTCTCTGATATGGTATTTAACCTTACTTACAATCCGGATGGGAAACCGTATCAGATGCTAAAAAAAGAGTAGCGACTTGTACGGGAGGAAAACATGAGTGGAGTGTTGGCTAAAACATTAAAAAAGAAAAGCACAGACGGCATTTTTGTTGAGGTTCATCATACCGAGAGCCTTGGCTTGTGCATGCCTGAACAACTGCGCCTTTTCCATTTGGCCCTGCGCAACAACAGGTTTTATTCCGGCGATTTAGAAACCATGCTGTATCGTAATATTGGTCGCTACGTCTTTTCCCGTGCAAAACTTGAAGATTTTAAGCTTGAAGACGACCTCGATTCCGTCACTGCACAAGCCTTGAGGATTATGCGCGAAAACGGAGCCGCAGATACAAAGGGCTGTGGCAACGAACTCGGCGAAATGCTTGTTTATACTTTCTTGGAGGACATGCTCGGTGCCCCAAAACTAATGAGTAGAGTGGAATTATCGACTGAATTATCACAGTTCGGCAGCGAATGTGAAAGCATTCATCTATTTACTCCGGGTTTAGAGCAGCGTTGCCAGATGGTGTTCGGCGCGTCCAATGTCGTCGGTGAAATTAAGGATGCTATTGACCGTTCATTTGAAACTATTCTCCGTATTGAAAAGCATGAAGCTCGCGAGATCAAAATGGTCGAGAAAACAATTCTTGATCGCGCATTTGACCCGGGTGAAATCGAACTTATCAAAGATATTATTTTGCCGTCTCCAGGAAAAACTCCAAGCTATAACACTGCGTATGGCGTTTTCCTTGGATACTCTATCGGTCTGTCTTCCGAGGGACGCACATCAGAAGAATACGAGAACTTAGTAATGCAAAAAATGGCATACGATATAAAGCAGCACGCTAAGTACATAGCCGAGAAGATTCACGCGAACCACCTTGACTCACACTCGTTTTATTTTTACATCCTGCCCTTTGACGATGCAGAAGCCGAGAAAAAGGCCATTATGGAGAATGTAATGAAGGGGGATGTTATGTTATGAGTGCTTCAGCAAAGATAAATCTTGGTGATGCCATCTTTAATGGTATTGAGGAGAATCCATTTCTGAATGAACTCTATGATAACATACTCTATAATTATGCGCTGAAAAAATTCGAACTGACATCCAGCAGGCAGTCCAGAGAGGTTGATATTGCTTCAGCCCTTAGGTTTGCCGATTTGCTTTCTAAATCAACGTGTCCCCAAAATAAAGACAAACACAAAATGTGGGCGCAGGAAATAGTAGTACTCTTGCATGAGCTTTACCCGGAAAATGAAGACGTGAGTATGGTTGCCGGATCTGTCCTTTCATGCACCGGGAATTATCAAGGACAAAAAATTATCAAGAGCAACTATCAAGCCCCTTCTGCACTTGAAAGAGTATTTACAGAATTTCAGAGTCATTATCTTACAATACCCGCTGAACCGGACTTGCGTTTTTTTGGCGCGCAGAAGAATGTATATGATCACTTGGACGACCCCTATTTCAGCTATTCTGGTCCGACTTCTATGGGTAAATCTTTTATTATGCGGATGTTCATGAAGGAGCAGGTCAAGCAAGGCGCAACTAAAAACTTTGCATTGATTGTTCCTACAAAAGCGTTGATAAATGAAAATAGAAGCCAAATTATTAATGATTTGAAAGAATACCTGCAGCAGCGTAATTATCGTGTGATTACTGCTGCTGGCGATTTGGCTCTTGAGGGGCGACACAACTTTATTCTTGTGCTTACACCGGAAAGATTGTTGTATCTTCTTATCAGCAAGCCGGATTTGCAGATCGATTATGTATTTATCGATGAAGCGCATAAACTATCCGGTAAAAACAGCAGAGGTCCTTTCTACTATAAAGTTGTTGATATGCTGATTAAGCGACAACATAAGCCGCATATTATTTTTGCATCACCTAATATTCCTAATCCTGAGGTGTATCTGAGGCTTCTTTCAGAAAAGACAAATGCTAATAATAGGTTGCGGTCGACATTTTCACCGGTTGCGCAAATCAAGTTTTTAATTGACCTAAATACCCATACTATCAGCGCATACAACGATTACGCCGAGGAACTGATGCACCTTGCAACCATTCAGAAATCAGATGCTACGCTGATTGATTTTCTCAGAATGTTCGAAGTGGTTAATATAAAGCAAATACCGGAAAATCGCCAGCAGACTATTGTGTACTGTAATGGAAAAAGCAAAGCAATTGAATTGGCGCGTGAGTTTTCAAAATTTCTTCCAGAAAGCGGAGATAAAGAGCTTGATGATTTATCACGGGATATCCGCAACGAGGTTCACGGGGAGTACTATTTAACAGAAGTAATAAAAAAGGGTGTTGCCTACCACATAGGGTATTTACCTTCAGCTATTCGTATGCGAATCGAGGACATGTTCCGCAAGGGCAAGATAACCATCATGTTTTGTACAAGCACCCTTTTAGAAGGCGTTAACCTTCCTGCAGATAATCTATTCATCACCGATTTCAAGATAAATCGGTCAATCATGACGCCCGTTGACTTCAGAAATCTGATCGGCCGTGTTGGACGCATACGGTTCAACTTATATGGAAATGTGTTCTTTGTTGCTCAAGGCGACAAAATTACAGAGAAGGATTATGTTGAACTGTTGCAGGCTCCAATCCCGGATCAAAAGCTGTCAATTGAATCCGGAAAAACGGGCCTGCAGGAAGCCGAGAAAAAATACATAGTATCCAAGCTGCTTGCCGGTGATATTGAAATTGAAAAGCGTAATACCAGCCAATCGGAAGAAGCACATACAATGATGCGGAAATTTGCGCTTATATTACTTCGTGATATTTTAGAAAACAGAAACAGCTTGGTAAGACGTGAATTTTCTGCTTTATTAACTACAGCGGATGAGAATAAAATTAGAGAGAATTTCCAAGAATCCGCTTCCCTGCTCGATGATGATATAAATATATCTGTGGACCAGGCACAAAACCTGTCCGCGGCTATTGAATTCGGTCTTAAGTACCCGGAACGTGTGGACGGGCATTTCGTTTATGATGATGTGCTTGCCTTCCTTGAGAAGCTGTGCAGAATTTTTAAATGGAAAAAGTATGAGTATACGTCTCTTGGAAAAGTTAGTGAAAATGGCCAGTTTGCATTGCTTCGCTGGTATGCAGTAATCCTTATTCAGTGGATGGAAGGTACCGGTTTGAGCAGTATCATGAAAAAGGCCATTGAATACCGAGAGACACATCCTGATAATTTCTGGATCAACAAGTACCAGAAAACCCGATATAACGGTACAACAGAACATAAGAATATCGTCTTTGCAGATACCTTGGAGGTAATTGAGAATACGATCCTTTTTAGCATTTCCAATTATTTCCTTCGCTTTTCAAATGAGTATAAGCGTATACACCAACTCACGGAGTTTGAAAACAATTGGTACGAATTTGTTGAGTATGGCACGACAAACCCGCTAACAATCCTGCTGCAACGAAACGGTTTTTCTCGCGAGGTTTCAACTTATATTAAGTCACATCAGGCTGATTTTGTCGTAACCATACCATCCGGTGAATTACGGCTAAGCCGAGCATTGCTATCATGCAGTAATATCAATGCCTGTAATGAGGCACGGGATATACAATATAATATGCCCGAATTATTTGTCGCAGATGGCTGCGATATAGAAATATAGCAGGAGGATAAACTAAAATGGATAAAGCATATCAATGGGTGCCATTTTATGAGGCACTCGCCGATAAATTGCTTACATACAGCGATAAACGGGATGAACTCTTTGCTTTAATGAAAAAGCTTTCATCGGAGCAGCCGCTGATGAAATATCTCCACTTCGAGCGTGAGGACTGGTGGGGCCCCCGGCATTACCAGATTGACCCATTCTCAGTGGTTGGCGTTATGAATCGTGGCACAACAGATGCGAATCGCACTGTACTAGCAAAAGTTCTCGCCAAAACGTTTGATATTAAACTTTCTGCTCCGACGCAGTTTGCTGGTATACCCACTCTCGATAACAGGAAGTCATTTTTTAATGGAACAAATGAATTATGGGAGCTGTTTTGCCTTGCAATAAAATCCGCTGAAACCGGTGAGTTTTCAGACAAATTTAAAAAAGCATTCGATGACGCCATTGCAGTATCTGGAAATGGACTGGCTTATATTACGATGGGCTTGTATTGGATTCGGCCACATGTTTTTATGCCTCTTGATGGCAATTCGCGTGCTTATATTTCTACACATTTCGGTGTATCTGCACCAAGCGGAAACTGTAGTGGTGAAGAATACGTAACTTTTTTGAATACACTCAAAACGAAAATCCATGAGCAGGCGCCTGACCTGACATTACCTGAAATTTCGTATACTGCTTGGACGAAGAAGGATGCCAATTCGCTCGACGGTACAAGCACAACTACCGCAGTCGTTGATGAGAAACGGCAGCGGGCGGCATTTATACAATGGTATACGAATAATGTTGGTTCGTCTAATTCTGCTAATACCATCGCGGTTGCTATCGGTAAAGCACGGCTTAAAAGCGGACGAGCAGTGTTTGCTATTGCTGATTTTAATGAACTTGATTCTGCGATCAAGAGCAGCGGCCTTGAAGGGTATTTTCAAGCCAGCGGTGGCGATTACTCAAAGATGGATATAGTTTTTGACATTGATCCAACTACCCAACGTGATGACTTGAAAAGTGGAATCAAGCACTATCTCAGTTTTCTTAAAAGCATAGGAGAATTAAGTTCATCAAGCGGAACAATTGTCCCGCCGAATATAGCATCACGGAAGACTGGCGGGGCAAAAATGGCAAAAAACATAATTCTCTATGGTACTCCTGGAACAGGAAAAACCTATAGTACAGTGCAGTATGCTGTTGCCATTATTGAGGAGAAGTCGATCGCGGAGGTAAAATCTGAAGATTACGGAGAAGTATTCAATCGTTACTTAAAATATAAAGATGACGGACTGGTCGCTTTTACCACATTTCACCAATCGTTTGGCTACGAAGAATTTATTGAGGGTATACGCCCGGTCGTGTCTTCGGAGGAAAAAGCAGAATCGGTACGCGAAATTGAATACGAAGTACATGATGGAATTTTCAAGGCATTTTGCGATAAAGCTGGAACACCTATTGGCGGCGGAACAAGTGTAGACTTAGGAATTGGTAAAAGCCCTACCGTCTGGAAGGTTTCACTTGAAGGTACAGGTGACAATCCTACAAGAGCCGAATGTATGGAGAATAATCATATCCGCATCGGATGGGACAGCTATGGCGAAACCATATCTGATGCTACAGATTACAGCAAGGATGGAGGCAGAACCGTTCTCAACGCATTTTACAACAGGATGCAAATCGGCGATATTGTTATGTCTTGTTATTCCAGCAAAACAATAGACGCGATTGGTGTTATTACTGGCGAACCAGAATGGCACGATGAGTATCAGAACTACAAACGGTTGCGTAATGTGAAATGGCTTGTAAAGGGTATTAACGAAGATATCGTCGATTTCAATGCCGGAAAAGCTATGACGCTTTCATCTGTATACAAGTTATCAGTTTCAGTGTCAGATGTATTGCAAATACTTAGGAAAGTGAAGCCAAGCCTATTCACACAAAAGGTAAAAATTCCAAACCGTGTATTTATCATTGATGAGATCAATCGAGGGAATATCTCAAAAATATTTGGTGAATTAATTACCCTAATCGAGCCGTCAAAGCGCATAGGAGCAAGCGAACAGCTACGCGCTCTTTTGCCATACTCGGGCCAAAATTTTGGTGTGCCCGATAACGTCTACATCATTGGCACCATGAACACCGCCGACCGCTCTATCGCGATGATAGACACCGCGTTGCGCCGTAGATTTGAATTTATCGAGATGCAACCTGATTCTGCTACGCTTAAAGATGTTCTTGTTGACGGTATAGATATTGCTGAGATGCTCGACACCATCAACAAGCGTATAACCGTATTGCTCGACCGTGAGCACACCATAGGACATTCCTATTTTCTGCCGCTTAAAACAGACCCGACGATTGAAAATCTTGCGGCGATTTTTGAAAACAGAATAATCCCGCTTTTGCAAGAGTACTTCTACGACGATTACGAGAAGATTCAGCTTGTATTGGGTGACAATCAGAAGCCGGATGATAGCACTCGCTTTATCGTGAAAAAGACAGATGCTGTTAAGCTGTTTGGAAACGCGGACGTTGATTTCCCGGAGTATTATGAGGTTAACAGCGAAGCTTTCATGAGGATTGATGCCTATGCGTTCCTGTAATAAAACCTTCACTATAACAGAATACGGTGGGTTTACGCGCGGCATAGCGTCTTACGGTTATCAGGCATTGCCGGAAAAAACATTTGATGCGCTTGAAGCTTTTATCCTCGCCAACAATACTGATACGGGAACCGAGGCAGTCGAGCTGCTGTCTCTTTCTGTTCGCCGAGGCATTGGCAAGATTATCACCGCCAGAAATTACGTCGGGCTGATAACGATGGCTGACGGTACTGTCATAGAGATTCTCCCTAAAGTTATGGGCGGCGATATTACCGAGGAAGAGACGAAGCGAATTTTTCTCGAGATGCTAAAAACGCTAAAGGACGTGACATTTAAAGACTTCAATGTTTCAAATCTTCATGCTGACAACCTGAGCCTTCTCGATATTTTTATAAAAATGTTTCTCGACGAGGTCACTATTCTAACAAAGCAAGGAATAAAAGCGGCATATACACCCGTCGAAGCAAATGAACGGTTCTATAAAGGGAAGCTGCTGGCTTCACAGAATATTAAATATAATCTGGTTAACAAGGAACGATTTTTTGTTCGCTACGACGATTTCAATATAAACAGACCGGAGAACCGTCTGATCAAGTCCACACTACGTTTCCTGCGCAATACTTCAAATGACGGGCGTAACCGACAGAACGCAACCCGATTAATAAATTTCTTTGATGGTGTGGAATATTCCAAAAACTATGATTTGGACTTTTCAAAGTGTATTGTCGACCACAGCATGAGCCACTACGACAAGGCTCTTTCGTGGTGTCGCGTTTTCTTGCGAGGAAATAGCTTCACCGCCTTTGCAGGAAGCGAGGTTGCTCTTGCTCTTCTTTTTCCAATGGAAAAGGTGTTCGAGAGTTTTGTTGCTGCGAAGTTTCGCAAGCACATTGGTAGTGGTGTTACCTTGCGGACACAGGATGCCAGATACAGTCTGTTTGATAGTCCGGCCCGAGCTTTTTCCCTTCGTCCTGACATTGTGTTAGAATTTGACGGCCGTACAGTAGTTCTGGATACCAAATGGAAGCTGCTCTCAGACAATGCCAGAAACAGCGGTATTTCACAAACTGATATGTACCAGATGTATGCTTACGGCAAAAAGTATGAAGCAGACAAAATTGTCTTGCTGTATCCCTATTCCGATGCTGTGCGCAAAACTGATATCAGGTATGCCTCAGATGACAATGTAAAGGTCGATGTTACCTTCATTGACCTTAAGAATGCGGATAACAGTATTTCGAAACTATTAGGGGAGGTGTGCTAATGCCATTTACCATCGTCCGTCAGGACATAACAAAAATGAAAGTTGACGCTATAGTCAATGCTGCCAACACCGACCTGCAAATGGGCGGTGGGGTTTGTGGAGCTATCTTCAAAGCGGCGGGAGCGGCACAGCTTCAAGCTGCCTGTGATAAACTCGCCCCGATTAAAACGGGTGAGGCGGTTATTACATCAGGATTCGACCTGCCCGCTAAGTTTGTTATTCACGCGGCAGGCCCCGTTTATAGATATCAGAATGCCGAACAGAGTGAAAAACTACTACGTTCCGCATACATGGAGTCGCTCCGGCTTGCCATCGAAAACAACTGTGAAAGTATTGCGTTCCCATTGATTTCAAGCGGGATTTACGGATACCCAAAAGACGAAGCCCTTCAAGTGGCTACTGCTGCAATTCAAGATTTTCTTATCAACAACGATATTGATATAACACTTGTAGTGTTTGATAAATCGGCATTTACTGTAAGCCGCGAGCTGCTCGGTGCAGTCGAAAGTTACATAGATGAGCATTACGTTGACACACACCAAATAAAGCGACGGAAGCTGCTTGATGTAGAACGCCAAGCCATATCCGAAGCAGATGAGCGTGCTAATATATTCAATGAGCCTCTTCTTGAAGAAATGCTCGCTCCTATTGGCGCTCCTGCCCCACTTGATGATTTAGTTGGCAACCTTGATGAGCCATTCTCTCAGATGCTCCTGCGTTTGATTGATGCCAAAGGAATGACGGATGTTGAAGTATACAAACGTGCCAACCTTGACCGTAAATTATTCTCTAAGATTAGAAGCAACAAAGGATATACGCCAAGCAAGCGCACAGCAATTGCTCTTGCTGTAGCGCTGAAATTATCTCTCGACGAAACCGACGACCTCTTGGAACGAGCGGGCTATGCACTATCTCACGCCGTCAAATTCGATGTTATTGTGGAGTACTTCATCGCAAACGGTAAGTACGATGTTTTTGCGATCAATGAAGTGCTGTTTGAATACGACCAGCCGCTGTTGGGAGGGTGCTGATTATGGATTATGTTTATGAAATAGATTCACTAATTCAAAAAGCTACATTAGCAATTGGTAAACCAATTTTTAAGGACAAGTATGAAATCGTTGATAGAGGTTTACCGCATATTCCACCTACTCGATTGCCTGATGGGAAGATGGCAATCTACATGTTTTTGCTCGGTGACGAATTTCTAAAAATCGGAAAAGCTAATTATAGAAGTAATGCAAGATTCTGCAGTCAACATTATGGTTTGAATGCACCATCAACACTTGCAAAATCACTGCTTTCGGATAGTAAGATGCGCAACTTAAACATTACTTCTTCAAATATAAAAAATTGGATTAAAACGAATTGCCGACGAATCGACATAATTATTGATCAGACTTAGGTGTTTTTGCTTTGGAATTGATTGAGGGGATAATGCATTATAAATATGAACCCAGATATGAGGGTTTTGCATCTCAAAGGTAATTTGTCGCTTCTGAAGCGACCGCCGGTCTCAAGTAAAGTAGTATTCTAAGATTATAATAAATCTTAGGAGGCTACCAAAATGAAAAAGGGATTAACTGAACTGGTATTCATACTCGACAAAAGTGGC
>LFRM01010916.1_pt1 | contig 19759 bp, 26 predicted proteins | sample 618341 | NCBI WGS metagenome assembly LFRM01 (sample SAMN03654438, study PRJNA283298) | anaerobic digester metagenome | isolation source: pool of bioreactors CSTR01a, CSTR02a, and CSTR03a thermophilic anaerobic... | place: Denmark: Kgs. Lyngby | collected 2014-05-21 | reverse complement strand
TTTATACATTGAATCCTCCTAGAATAAAAGTGCAAGGTTTTTGCCTAAATGTTGGGTTTCCCTTGCACTTATTATACCATAAAAATGGCGTTTTGCGTTGAAATTCTAATGATTATTTGAGATTCAGTGAACCCTAATTATGACAACGGCAAATAGTAACGATGAACACTGGGTTAATAACCCTCTACCAAAACACAAAATTTTAAAGATGGAGGATTTCTATGTTAGATGCTAATGATTTGATTGCGGATGAGCTATTTGAAAGGGCTACTCTTTAAAATCAGCCTTTTTAGAAGTATGGAAAGAATGCAAAATAATTACATTATATTCAGGAGGAGAAAAAAGAAGAGTTACTTTAGCTAGGTCAATTTTAAGAGAAACACCAATACTTATCTTAGATGAACCGTTAGCTAATCTCGATGAAAATAATGCTAGGGCAATTGAAAAGCAACTCTTATCAATTACAGACCGAACCATAATAATTATTTCCCATCAATTTAGTATGGAGAATACAATTAAATTAGATGAAGTGATACAATTTTAATTTTATTAAACCGTAGCTAGAGTGTATTCTGGCTACGGTTTAATCTATAATGCATTACTGTTGTACAGGATGATACACTTGAGATAGGTAAAGTCGAGCGGAAGATTGAATATGTGATTTATTATCTTAAGTAAAGAAAGCAGCTTTTTAAAGGTATCAGTTTAGTCGGCGGAGAAAGAAAGCACAAGATCCGATAAAGATTAGAAGTAATAATGAGTATTTGCCCTGTAACAGTGAGATTTGCTATTTATCATAAGTTTTATATGGTGACGCATGTGTGAATTGTCTTTCAGTTGATGAAACTTTCCGTTCTATTCTAGTAAGCAATTAAATCAAGTAAAATAGCCAATCTGTTATGATTTGTTCCCCCATATGAGACTCAATCTTGGATATGTTACCGCAGAGGAAAATTTCACATAAAAATATTAAGGCAACTAATTTTTGACAGCTATACTGACCTCTCAAAACACGTTGAAGCTCTAACTGTGCTTGTCAGGGAATGAACTAAAAATTCAAAGGCTTTATGGCTGTGATTTGCAGGACATCACCCTTGGTGTTATAAGATAATAAATACTATAAATACTGGAGAACTCCTATGAGTCAAAAATCCAAAACAATACTATCGGTTCTTTTATTTATGCCAGTCTATTTTCTTTTGTATACATTCTTCCATGAAATGGGGCACCTCCTTGTGGTTGTAGCTTGCGGTGGAACCATTGAAAATTTTGTGTTTTGGAATCTGGCGGCCCAGGTAAGCTATAGCGGCGGAACCTTTACCCCACTTACAGCAGCCTTGAACCATGCTGCAGGTATGCTTTTACCAGTACTTATAGGCGCTCTTGCCATTGGTTTTTACAAGCCAAGTGTAGAGTTTCTGGGGTATCATACATGTCACCTTATTGTCTTTACTGGATTGCTATCCTCTATGCTTGTGTGGTTAGCCTTTCCTATTGCTTCTTTATTTATCTCACTTCCACAGGGCGAGGATGTAAGTAAATTTTTGGAGGTCACAAAGCTTCATCCACTTATAGTTGCATCTGGTACTTTATGTCTTGTTGGCGCCTTTGTTTTTTGGGCCCGTGCAAAGGGACTTTTAACAAAAGAAACCCTAGTCAAAATAAGAGGGGAATTCAAATAAAAACAAATAATAGTAAAAACAATAGAATTAAGCCAAGGAAAAATCGTTAAAAGTAGTCTTTAGTTTGCTACTGGTGGTAATAATAATTTAAATATGGGTTTATGGATAGCTTTTTAGCTTAACCACAAACCCATATTTTACTACTATTATCTTAGAACTTTAAGAGTACAAGTAGAAGCATGATAGGTTATATACCATTAATTAGCTGGTTCATGGGGAAGGCAATTTCGCCAACCCTTACCACCCATGGCACCGTTTTTCCCTTGACCCTGACCCTGTCCACCACCAAAAGCTTGTCCCGAACCCTTTGAGCCAAATCTTGCTCCCATTTCTTGGCCAATTTTAGCACTCCCACTGTCGTCGCAATAATCCTTATTTTCTTCCAGTGCTTTTAAAATAGCATCATGTCTCTCCTGGGTAATCTCACCTGCTTCAAGTCGGGTTGTAAGATTATCTTTTTTCAGTTTTAATATTTCTTCCTTAAATTCAGTGAATTTTCCAGCTTCATGGGCAATTGCACCATAGGTTTTTTGACCTTCCATTTTCTCGGCAATTATGTTATCAGTTGTTTTTCCGGTAAGTCCTGCTACTATCTCAGCGGGACTTGAGTAGCTGGAGGCTGCGAAGGCTGTTATTGATATAGCAGCAATGGCAAGACTAAGAGTAAGTCCTATCATTAGTATCTTTATCTTTTTCATAGTAAAAACTCCTTTCTGAAAATAGTTTGTTTTGAGTGTAATCAAAGCTTAGCAAGCTTATATGGCAGATATGTGGCATATTCAAGGAAATTAGATGTTAATTATTTTGCTCTTGCCATTGGTTTGCCATATTCTTTAGCTGTAATATAATGATATAAGGAGGCATTACCATGACAAGCATTTTAATCGCAGATGATAATCCCAAGCTTTTAAAGATACTAAAGACAGCAGCAGAAAAAGAGGGTTATAATACCCTGCTTGCAAGTGATGGTGAGGAAGCTCTAGAAATCTTTAATCAATGTAGGCCACAAATTATTTTGCTGGATGTGATGATGCCAAAGCTTGATGGTTTTGCAGTTTGCAAAGAGATACGAAAGCAGTCTGATGTTCCTATTATTATGATTACAGCAAGGGGCGAAGATTTTGAAAAAATAATGGGGCTGGAAATTGGTGCTGATGATTATATAGTAAAACCCTTTTCTCCAGGCGAGGTCTTGGCACGAATAAAAGCTGTTATGCGTAGAATTGATAAAAGTGAAAATGTAAATGAGCAAATTCTTTCCATCGATAATTTAAGAATAAATCTAGCTGATTACAGTGTTAGTGTGGGTGAAATGAATATTCCACTTACTAAAAGAGAGGTAGATATGTTGTGGACACTGGCAAAGGGCAAAAGCCGGGCTTATTCTAGGGAGATGCTCCTTGATTTACTGTGGGGATATGACTACTATGGCGATCCCCGCACAGTGGACTCCCATATAAAACGTCTGCGTGCAAAGCTTAGTGCTGCGCTTCATCCTAATTGGGAAATCAGAACCATACGTAATGTTGGTTATAAGTTCGAGGTGCTAGATGAAGAGTAAGATTTTTATCAAGTTACTGGCCACTTTTGCTGCCCTTATGCTCTTGTTTTCAATTGTTCTGGGCAGTGTTTTTATCATGCTCTTTCGTAATCATACTGTAGAAATTAACAGGGCAGTTATGGAGCAAAAGGCTCTTTCAATTGCTGAAAGTCTATCTTCTTTCGGTGCTGGTGGCAAGGGCGGCTATGGCGCCTATATACGGTTTTTAGACGAGCTTGCCATGGCAGAGGTTTGGATTGTAGATGAAAACCTTACAATAACCAGTCGTGGGCAGGGGAATCATTTTATTCGCTACGAAGATTTGCCTGAAAATGCAGATGAGATGGTACGTAAGGTTTTTTCTGGTGAAATAACATACAGTGAGGAATTCTCTGGCATACTTGGTGTAAGTGCCTTGACACTGGGTGCACCAATCATGTTTGGCGAAGATATTGTAGGAGCCGTTTTGCTTCACTCGCCGGTCAGTGGAATTACATCTGCCGTCACCCAGGGACTGGGCACAGTAATTATAGCTTGTCTTGTAGCGCTTTTTGTATCTGGTATCCTTGCGGCGCTTTTATCATATCTATATACAAAACCACTGCTTAAGATGAAAAACATGGCCTTGTCCTTAATAGATGGTGATTACTCGGTGCATACAGGCCTGGTGTCAGAAGATGAGATAGGACAGCTAGCTTCTGTACTTGATACACTGTCACAACGCCTACAGGAAGTTGAAAGTCAGCGAGAAAATTTGGATAAAATGCGTGAGAGCTTTGTCGCCAATGTATCTCATGAGCTGCGAACTCCAGTTGCTGTACTACGAGGTTCCCTGGAGCTTTTACAGGATGGTGTGGTTAACAATCCTGAAGAAATAGAAGAGTATTATCAGCAAATGCTATTAGAAAGTAGGCATTTAGAACGACTGGTCAATGATTTGTTAGAGTTATCTCGTCTGCAGGATATAGGTTTTTATCTTCGCATGGAAGAGATAAATTTATGTGATGTGATAAATGACGCGGTTCGTGCTATGAGGCCTGCTGCTCAAAAGAAAGACCTTTCTTTTGATTTAACCATGCCCAAGAAAGGCTGTATCATAAGTGGCGACTATGATCGTATCCGTCAGTTGCTTGTTATTTTGTTGGATAATGCCATAAAATTCTCAAAGGAAAGGGGACTTGTAGGTGTTGGTTTAACCTGTCCAAATGACTTTATTTTGACTGTAATTGACCACGGCGAGAAAATTTTGGAGAAGGATATCCCCTTTATTTTTGAGCGTTTTCACAAAAATGACGATAAGAGCAATAAGATTGGAACAGGTCTAGGACTGGCTATTGCATCAGAAATCGTAAAAAGACATGGAGCTAATATTTCTGTACAAAGTGACGAAGAAGCCACGGTATTTAAAGTTGTATTTCCTAGGGTCTTAGGCGCAAAGAACGAAGATTTTATTCTATTTAATCAAGACTAAGAAGAAAAGAGCCATTCTTTCGAATGGCCCATCGGTTAAAATCTGACTCATTGACTATAAGTTATAATTCAAGGGAAAAGTATCAAGTTTTCTCTTTATTTGAAGTGCTCTATCTTTTTTTTAGTTATTATTCAGTATGCTCTATTGCCTTTACGGGGCAGTCCATCATTGTTTTTTTGAGTCTTTCACTATCAATTTCCCTATCATCATAATCTTTGACGAAGGCCTTTTTAGCCTTCATTTCAAAAAGCTCAGGATAGATTTCAACACATATCCTACATCCTATGCAGGCTTCTTTATTGATAGAGACCCCTAGCTTTTGGGCTTCACCTTGTGGTAAATCTTCGTCTTTTATTATTTTATCAGCAAGCCATGAGAATATTATAATGGCGGCAACTGTTAGTAACCAACGAACTATCATAAATCTCAAACCTAGAAATTTAGCCTCATTTAGAAGCATGGGAATTTTTATAACAGCCCAGGAGCTTAAAATGACTACAATGTTTCTAATAGAGGCTCCTTTTTTATGAAGCATGGTACACATAGGAAAAGCAGCGTAAATTGGTCCTGCTGAGACACTACCTATTACGAAGGCTAGTAAGAGCCCCTTGGCCTTGGCATCCCTGCCTAAAAACTGCATAATTTTTTCTTTTGGGACCCACAGATCTAGAAGTGCCGTAAGAACAAAGATTACTGGCATAATCATAAGCATTTCTTTAATATAGTAGCCACTATTTTTTACTGATGCCAATCCCATGGAGGGGTTGATGATAGAAATAAGCCCATATGCCAAAATAATTGTAAATAGGAAAAGGTTATCTTTTATTCTCCTTAAAATCATCATATAAAGACCCCCATTATTAATGCAATAATTATTGCAAATATAAAACTTAATCCATTGCGTATTGCTGTGAACTTAGTTCCAAACTCCTTTTTTTCAAGTGGAAATGTCACTATTCCAACCATGGTTAGGGTGGTTAAAAAGGCAACAGAGGGAACTATACCAACTCCAGCATCCACTAGGGTTCCCACTAAGGGAAAGGCAATGAAAGCGGGAACCAGAGTTATGGTACCCAATAAAGCAGAGGCCACAGTTGCAAGAAAAGCTGGCTGTTTACCTACAAAAATAGCAATTTCAGCTGGCGGCATTAGTGTTAGGATTAATCCTATGGCAAAAATAATTGTAAAAATACTTAAGGCCATACCCTTTCCCATATTGAGAGCCATCTTCAGGGCCTTAGCTGTTTTAGCCTTATTTTTAGCAAAGGAGATTGCAAGAAAAACTAATGTGCCAATCCACATAACTAGTGTAAAAATATCCACTTATACCCCCCTTAACCTAGGCTCTGGGAGCCGGTGCCTTGACCACAATTAATTCCAAGGTTTCATCATGTAGGTTTTGAACATTCATTTTTGTGTCAACAGGAATCTTCAGCATAGTCCTGGATGAATACTCATGGGTGGTTTGATTATTAAGTCCGATGGAAAGGGTACCTCTGATAACTGTCATGTAGACATTAGAGTTGGAAAAATGTTCAGGGAGTCCTTCACCTTTATTGAAAATCATATGTAAATAATGAAGATTTTCGTCAAAAATAACTCTATCCACAACCTTTTTATCATCCTTGGATAGGTCAAATACTTGTTCAATCATATCAAATTTCCTCCTTTGGTTTGTTTAGATTTGAATTTTGCACTCCGCATCTATAGTAACCTAAAAACAAAGGATTAAATAGACACCTAGGTTTCTTTTGCTTATAATTAAATGAAACCCAGGGCTTAGCTTTCATTTAACAGCAGAAGAGGAGCTAATTTAATGATCAAAGAATTGAAGAAACTACCACTTTTTGAAAGGGTTGACTCAAAAATAATTAAGGAACTAATTGTTAGTGGACAGATTACCAAGGGATCTTACCCAAAAGACGTTACAGTGCATGAGCAGTACTCCAAATGCCAGGGTATAGATATTGTTGGTTCGGGCAAGTTGATAGCCTATTCTTTGGCAGCTAACGGGTACGAGACAATTGTTTTTGAATTTACCAAGGGTGACATTATTGGTGCAAATCTATTATTGGGGAACCTAAACAAGTACCCTATGAATATCTACTGTACTGCAAACTCTACCTTGTTCCATGTATCAAAAAAAGCGGTAATCGATCTACTTAGAGAATATAACTTTGTAATCCCCTTTGTTAAATCACTCTCCTTAAATTCCCAAGGTATGAATCAGAGGATAGCCATGTATACTCAAAAATCATTAAGGGAGAATCTGGTTGATTACCTAACCGCTCTTTCTGCAGAACAAGATTCTAAGTCTATTATCCTACCGATGTCTAAAAAACAGTTGGCCGATCACTTAGGGGTCAGAAGACCTTCATTGTTTAGAGAACTAAGGTATATGAAGGAGGAGGGTCTAGTAGAAATTAATAACAGGGCAATTGAAATTCTATTTTTGTAGTACATTACTTTTTTAGATGAAGAAAAGGACAAGTCTTTGGTTTTGTAAGTGGAAATCCTTCATTAAACTATAAGACCACAGCTCATTTATGGGTTGTGGATTTCCTTTTATTAAAGTAATCTTCTATTAGTTATCAAGTCTCCTTTGAATACCTAGTCAGGAAATATATACAATTGAGTTTTAGGTTCTTAAAAAAGGTCTTAAAAAAACTGTTTTATAAAGATAGGTTGGAATGTGTTAAAGGCAAAAAAAAGCATTATGCTTTAGAGGGTGATAAAGAAGTAGGTAAGATTACCTACTCTGTGGCAGGGGAAGGATTCTCTCTCTAGAGTCAGAAAAATATCTGACCCTATGATTTTCATCTACATAGGTAAAGTCCACTGGTAAATGGTTGTGGATTAGCTTTAATTCTTCAAAATTTACCTCCCCTGTTGGAGTATTAAAATCATATTAGTCAGGCCTCCCTGATCTTCTTCTGTGGCTCTTTTTATAGATGGTCTTTCTATAAATGGAAAGCTATATAACTACTTTTTTGGTAACCATCTTCAACTTCTTTTGTCTATGCTCTTTCTTCTCTTGAGGGACAGATCTCTTTGTTCTTTCTATACTTTAGTGGTTTCTCTCCATAAACTTTACAGCCATAATATCCCTTGCCGAATTTACAAGAATTACACTGTGGTATTAATGTAACCGTCATTTCTTCAGCTGTTTGCTCAAATCTACTCCTAGCCATTTACTCCACCTTTCTTACTAACATGACTAGTTTTGGCTCTCTTCTAACCCCCATCTCCACGACATCAAATCCTAAAGTATTTTTCAAGGTCCAGCTTGGTTGTTCCAGCTGAATCCATAGTTAGAATAATTCTCCTCTATATCTGTTAATGGATAGTCCGGTTATTCTCTACCCTATTTTTCCACATAGGGAAGGTTAGATTTATTTGTTAGATTATCAAAAAGGGCCTGGAGGGCTGCCCCCGGTAGTAAAGGGATAATAGATATAATCATGGAGAGCTCATAAAACAAGCTGGTTTTACCTGAGGGTTGTCCCTTAAACCTGGTTCTAAGGGCACTTATTGCCATACCATAGATGTTGCCAAAAGTTATCATCCTTGTATAGGCTAGGATAACCAGGGCCCTGTCCTGGCCATATTCCTGGTCCAGTCTTTGCCAGGTTTCCTTGGTAGCCATCTGATTATTGTCACTGTAGTGCTGGGCAAAGAGGATGCCTACAGCTTCTTCTTTTGGGCTGTTTTCCAGGTTTCCAATTAGGATGGAAGAAATTTCCTCTGGATCCATACCCTCCTCTAGAGCAATCTTGGTATGGGCATAGGAGCAGACCTCGCAGCCATTGACTTGAGTTACTGCCAGCATGATTCTTTCTTGGAACTGGCCAGAAATTAGATTCTCTTTTCTATTCATTTTGATGTATTTGATACTTCTTATTGTAAAAACCAGGGACCTATAGAGGTCTCCATGGCCAAACTTCTTTTTAAAAAATTCCATTTCCATGGTTTGGGCTCCTCCTATGTAGATGAAGATCTTTGATCTATTAAGGTGTTTAACCCAGTATAGTCCATAGCAAGAGGAGCAACAAGGCTAACTATTTAGATCCAGAATTCTATGCTGGGTTAGACAACTTGAGAGCAGTAATTAAAGAGATAAAATATAGGGTAGAATTAAGCTGTAGGATTTGCGTTTTTGGCGGTGTTTTTTTATGGAAGAAATCAATTTGGTTTTGGTAAAGAAGGGATAGCAGTGATGAAAATAAGTAGGCCAGTTTTTAGAAAAGCTCTGATTGAGACCCACTATATAAAAGGGCCCTATGGGGACCAGCTCCGTCGCATCAGGGTTCTCTTGCCCAAAGACTTTGATAGAAGGAAAAAAAGGCGCTATCCTGTGGTCTATTTGCATGATGGTCAGAATCTTTTTTTTGATGGAGAGTCCTTCTCGGGTAGGAGCTGGGGGCTTATTTCTCTACAAAAGAAGAGGTCCATACCTGATTTGATTTTTGTAGGAATAGATAATCTGGGAGAAAAAAGGCTGGATGAATATGCACCCTGGAAGCTGGATGATGAATCTAGAGGTGGCTGGGGAGATCTTTATGGCCAGTGGCTAGTGGACCAGGTCAAGCCCCTAATAGATAGGCTCTATCCCACCCTGTCTGGGCCAGAGCACAGTTTACTAGCAGGTAGCTCCCTAGGGGGCTTGATAAGCGCCTATATTGGTACTAAATACTCCCATATCTTTGGTTCACTGGGGATCTTTTCTCTAGCCTCCTGGGTCAGTGAAGGGGCCTTCCTGGATTATGTAGACAAAAATCCCCTGGCACCCACAACCAGGGTCTATATCATGGTGGGAACCCAGGAAGGTCACGAGGGAGAGGAGCTCTACAGTGGCCAGGATTTGAGCAGGGTTTATATAAAAAGCTCTTTAAATTACTATGAGTTCCTCTTAGACCAGGGCCAGGATCCAGATAGGCTCTGCCTCAGGGTCATAAATGGAGGAAGACATAATGAAGATTTTTGGGCTAGGCATTTTGGGGAGTTTCTAGTCCATTCCTTTGATGAATAAAGTAGTTAAAGACAAGAATTAGGAGAAGATTATGGAAAGAATGTCTGTTTTATTTGTAGGTCATGGTTCACCCATGAATGCTATAGAAGACAACTGCTACACCAGGACCTGGAAGGAAATAGCTATGAAGATACCTAGACCCAGAGCCATTCTTGCAGTATCTGCCCACTGGTATAAAAAAGACACTAGGATCAACAATGAAGAGGCCCCCAAAACCATCCATGACATGTATGGTTTTCCTAGAGAACTCTATGAGATTATTTATGACGCTCCTGGCTCACCGGATTTAGCGGGTCTATCCAAGGAGCTAATCTCCAGTGATTCAAGCTTTGATAACTCTTGGGGAATTGACCATGGTAGCTGGTCAGTCCTGGTCCACATGTATCCCGAGAGGGATATCCCTGTTTTCCAGATTAGCATTGATGCTGCTGCACCACCAAAGACCCACTACAACATCGGCAGAGAGCTAAGAAGTCTTAGGGACCAGGGAGTCCTCATATATGGCTCAGGAAATATTGTCCACAACCTAAGGATGGTGGACTGGACCATGGCGGACAAGGGCTTTGATTGGGCCTATGAATTTGATGAATTTGTATATGAAAAGATTATGAAAAAGGACCACGAGAGTATCCTAAACTACAAGGAAGAGGGAGATATAGCAAGGCTGGCTAGTTTAGCTGCTGCATAAAAAAGAGCAGAAACTTATAAAAGTCTCTGCTCAAACTAGTCCAACTTTAAGGGGTCACCTCATCTAGGCTCCCGGCTTTTTATAATTAACCTGATTAGTGCTTGATTTTCCTTGCTTAGTCGAAGGACCAGGCTGGTCTTTCCTGGAGCTGGTCTAGACTTCCCACCTCTTTAGCTGGAAAGCCCTGGAGAATTAGGTTGTCTGAGAAGATACTCCTTTGCTTGACCAGGCTACCTGATCTTACTAGAGTGTTTTTTCCTAGGCTGGAATAGTCAGAGATTATGGCTCCGGATTCAATAATAGAGTTTTCTCCTATGGTGCAGCCGTGAATTATGCAGCCGGGCCCAATTGTGACATTGTCCTTTATAATAAGTTCATTGTCTGGCAGCAGGTGGAGGACAGAGTTCTCCAGGATATGTACATTTTTTCCAATCCTCACTGGGCCGTGGGAGTCACCGATAATCCTAACACCTGAGCCGATAATGCTCTTGTCGCCTATTATTATATCTCCAGTTAGTTCAGCACTATCATAGAGATAGACTGAATCAGCCAGCTGGGGATATTTATCCTTATAATGATAGAGCTTACCCATACTTGTATTCTCTCCTTCTATTATTTCTTCTTCATAGGCTGAGAGGGAAACATCCCCGCCCCTCATCCTTTTAATCATGGCCTGGTCCTGGTCATTAAGTTTTCTTATTATTCTGGCGGGCCTTCCAACCACAACGCAGCCACTGGGGATAACCATGTCCTTAGGAACCAGGGTTCCCTCACCAAAGATACACCTATCTCCGATTTTTGAACCTTCTAGAAAGATGGTTCCATTGCCTATCTCGCAGAGGTTGCCGATGCTGGTTCCGATAGCTATGCATTTATGGCCAAAAACAGTTTTCTCTCCCACTTCTAGGGGAAAGGAGGGGCTGCCTATAAGGACAGAATTTTCAAGAATCCAGCTTCTATTTCCAATTTTCACTGAATCATCAATTGATCTGACTAGGGTTCCCTGGGCTAGATAGGAGCCCTGACCCATTCTAACTTTTCCAACAATCCTAGCAGAGTCAGAAATTTTAACTCTTGACATATATGACCTCCAATCCTCAGTGATTATTATACTACAAGAGTCAGAGGCCTGGATTATATTTATAAGACTAGGGCTTAATAAGTGTCGTCTTAAGACTTCTTTAGTTAGTGCAGGGTTTGGTAGGGTATAAGTTAGCTTAAATAAGGAGTAGGAAATGACCGGATATGATCTAGTAATGGCCCCCCTGGAAAAATTATATCTTGCTAGGATTAGAAGGGCTCTAATGCCCCAGGCCTTTGGCAGAGTCCTGGAGATTGGCTTTGGCAATGGTGCCAACATGGCCTACTTTGACCATAGCAAAATTAAATCTTTGGATGCCCTAGATATAAAGGAGAACATGAGGGCCTTTTCCGATGTGACCTACCATGTCCTAAGTGCAGAAGAGTTACCCTTTGAGGATGCAAGCTTTGATACGGTAGTTTTAACCCTGACCCTCTGCTCTGTTCCAGACCAGCTTAAAGCCATCAGGGAAATACGAAGGGTGCTTAAAGATGATGGGGTCTATTTGTTTATAGAGCATGAAAAACCCAGGGGAAGCTTGACTGGGGGCCTGGTTGAATTGGTGAATCCCCTTTGGAGGAGGCTTGCCAGTGGCTGCCAGCTTAATCTTGAAACCCATAAGAAAATTGAGAGTCAAGGTTTTAAGCTTAGTCGCCAGAGGAGGGGGGTCTTCCATTATGGAGTGGCAAAGAAAATTGATGAACAGGAAGGATAAAAACCTTTTTTAATAGGAAAGCCCAGGCTGATAACTGGTCATCAGTCTGGGCTTCTTGTTTAGCCACTGAATCTCTCTAAAAATTTTTTCTGATTAGCAGGTAGCCTAGAAGTGCTAGAGCTGCAGGGATTAGTGTGATCAAATACATGTTTGAGTAACCTAGCTGGCTAGCTATATAGCCAAAGAGGATGGAACCCAGGGTCATTCCCCCATCAAAGCCTACATAGAAGACAGCATTGGCTCCTCCCCTTTTTTCTGGGGGCATATTTTTTATGGCCATGGTCTGAAAACTTAGGAGACAGGAACCAAAGCCTGTGCCATAAATTACAGCAACTAATAAATAACTACCTAGGCTAAAGGATAATCCGACTAAGGCCATGGAGACCAGGACCATACTTATTCCTGGAAGGACAGTGTAGTCAAAGCCATGGCTGTCTATTAGCCTGCCTAAGAAGGGTCTGGTGATTAGCATAGCTAGGGCGTAGACTGTAAAAAAGGGCCCTGTATTGGCAATACCCTGCTGCTGGGCATAGAGAGGGATAAAGCCCATAAGGGTTCCATAGCTTATGGTTATCATTGACATTAAAAGGGCAGGTTCCAGAGCCTCCCTGTCAAAGACAAAGAGGGCTTCCTTTTCCTTTTTCTTTATGGGTGCTTCATATTTGATGGTTGAAGAAATAAGGAGACTTAGCAGCACTAGGAAGGCTGAAACATAAAAAAGGGTGTTGAAACCAAAGTTAGTTGCAATGAACATACCTGTAGCAGGTCCTACAACCATTCCCAGGGTCATGGAGAGGCCAAAGTAACCCATGCCCTCGCCAAAGCGGTCCAGGGGGATGTTGTCAGTGGCCACTGTGTCCGAGGCGGTATTGGAACTTCCCCAGCCCAGGCCATGGATAAACCTTAGAACCAAAAAGCTGCTTAAGCCAGTGACCAGGGTGTAGGAAAAGGCAGAGGCAATAAAGGTTATCAGGCTCAGGGCCAGGACCATTCTCCTTCCCTTTCTATCAAGAAAACTGCCTGAGATAGGCCTGATGGCAAAGGCGGATATGGTGAAAACTCCTGCCACTAGACCTATAAAGGTCTCACTGGTGCTAAAGGTACTAGCAAAAAGTGGAATAGTAGGTATCAGGGCCTGGAAGCCAAAGAGTAGAAAGAAATGGGAAATAAGAACAGTAATAAAATTTTTTGACCAAAGTGGGGCCGAATTATTTGTTTTTGCCATAATAGAGACCTCCTTAAGAAAGTCTATACCCCCAGGCACTCTTTAGCCACCATTAAAGATAAGTTAGAGTTTATTATTAAACTATGGGTATCACTCTTTAAAGAGATGGAAAATAATTATGGAGGAGAAAAAATGAAGGAAATTAAAATCTTTTCAGACTATGCCTGCCCCTTTTGCTATATAGGCCTTGCCATTGCAATGAAACTAAAGGAGGAAGTTGAGGACCTTAAAATTGAGTTTGTCCCCTTTCTTCTTAGCCCGGACCTTCCTTTAGAAGGAGGGGATCTAAGGGATTCCCTTGATGAAAAGGTAATAGAGAATGGCTACAAAAGAATTGAGAGGCTGGGCAGGGAGTATGGCCTGGTTTATAAGAACAAGAACAAGAAATTTAATACAAACAGGCTCCATAGGGCTGGCCTGTATGCACAGAGCCAGGGAAAGGGGCTAGAGTTTTCTTTACTGGCCTATAAGTATATCTTTGAGTATGGTAAAAATGTGGGGGACCCCCTTATAATTAATGAGATAGCCCTAGTCCTTGAGCTGGATACCCTTGAGATGAATACAGAGATTGATAAGGGCAGCTTTGAAGCTGAGATGGCAGAGGCAGACAGGCTTAAGGATGTATACGAGATAAACTCTGTGCCTACTTTTATAATTAACGGAGAAAAGAAGGTTACTGGCCTTAAGGCCTATGAGAAGCTTAAGGAAGATCTTCTCGGTTAAGCCTAGGTCCTTTATCCTATTTAGGAGGGGGAGGCTATTGTTTTAATTAATTAACCGTGTTATTATTAAGCAAATATGAAAAATTCGTTGACAAAGAAGAGTAGTTGGTTCGTTTCTTTTCCAGAGAGCTAAAGAAGGGTGGGACTTTAGTAGAGAAAGAATTAATGAATGGCCTTTGTAGAAGCTGGAGGAAATCCTAGGAGAGTATGCCATGCCGGAAGCCTACCGTTATCTAAGGACGGGATATGTTAGTATCCTTGTAGAGAGATGCTTTATGCATAAATTAGGTGGCACCGCGAATATACCTTCGTCCTATATGGGATGGAGGTTTTTTTGTATTAAAAAAAATATTCGGAGGAAGAAAATGAAAAGAGAAGATGGGTTATTTGGAAGATTTGGCGGTGCCTATGTTCCCAAGGAACTTGCCCTAGTTCTAGAGGAGCTGGAAGAAGAGTTTTATAAGGCTATGGAAGACCAGGAGTTTTTAAAAGAGCTTGACTATTATAACAAGGATTATGTTGGCAGAGAAAGTCCCCTTTACTATGCTAAAAGACTAAGTGATGAGCTTGGCGGAGCAAGGATTTATCTAAAAAGAGAAGACCTCAACCATACCGGTGCCCACAAGATTAATAACGCCATGGGTCAGGGGCTACTGGCTAAGAGGATGGGCAAAAAAAGAGTAATTGCAGAGACAGGGGCTGGCCAGCATGGGGTGGCAGCAGCTACAGTATGCGCCCTACTTGGCCTTGAGTGTGTGGTTTATATGGGAGAAGAGGACTGCAAAAGGCAGGAGCTAAATGTTTTTAGGATGGAAATCCTAGGAGCCAAGGTTGTTCCTGTGATGGATGGCAATAGAACCCTCAAGGAGGCTGTTGATAGGGCCCTGGAGGACTATGTACTTAATAGGGAGAATACCTTTTATCTTATGGGCTCTGCTGTTGGCCCCCATCCCTTTCCCATGATAGTCAGAACCTTCCAGTCGGTTATAGGTAGGGAGGCCAGAAGGCAGATCCTAGAAAAAGAAGGTAAGCTTCCTGATTATCTTGTGGCCTGTGTGGGAGGCGGCTCCAACGCCATAGGCCTCTTCTATCCTTTTTTTGATGATAGTGAGGTCAGGATGATAGGAGTTGAGCCTGCTGGAGAGGGCCTTGATACAAATAGACATGCTGCTAGTATTAGTAGAGGAACAGCTGGGCTTATCCATGGCTTTAAGTGCTTTATGCTGGACCAGGATACCCACTCTGTAGCTGCAGGCCTTGACTACCCAGGAGTAGGGCCTGAGCATAGTTATTATAAGGATATTGGGAGGGCTCAGTATGTCAGTATTGATGATGACAAGGCCCTGGAAGCCTTCCTTAAGCTCTCAAAGACCGAGGGGATTATACCGGCTCTTGAAAGTGCCCACGCTCTAGCTTATGGAATGGAGCTAGCTGGTAGTCTAGACCAGGATAAATCTCTTATAGTTAATCTATCTGGTAGGGGCGACAAGGATGTGGCCCAGGTTAGAAAGATCCTAGAAGAAAAGAGGAAGATGGGTGGAAATATCTAAAGGAAAGTTACTTATAAGAAGCGTTACTGCCAGTGATGCTCCCCTGCTTAATAAGTGGTGGAATGATGGTAAGGTAATGGAGCATGCTGGCTTTCCCCTGGGGCTTAATCAGACTTTAGAAAAGACTGAGGAAGAGATAGATTCTTGGAAGGGTAGGCTTAGCCAGCTTTGTATAATAGAAATTGATGGTCAGCCTGTAGGAGAACTTAGCTATAGGATAAGGGGTGAGGGCGCTGCCTATCCAGGCTGGAAAATCTGTGAAGCCAGCTTTCAAAACCAGGGCTATGGACCCCAAATAATCAGGCTCCTCTTTGAATTTATTTTTACAGATGAGAGGATTAACTCCATAGAACCTATAGATAGGATTGTTTGGGACACCATGCTAGATAATAAAAGAGCCCAGTATGTCTATGAAGAAAAGATAGGAGCAAGGAAAACTGATATAAAGGAAAAGTCCTGGCAGGACCAGCTGGGTAACTGGCGGGACTTAGTCTACTATGAGATAAGCAGGGAGGAGTTCTTTAGTGCTGGGGAGTAGGGGCTTTGATCTATGGGCAGATGGCTATGACAAGGATGTCCAGCTTAGTGAGGAGAATGATGACTACCCCTTTGCAGGCTATAAAGAGGTCCTAAATACCATCTATAAGCTGGTTCATAAAAAAGAGGGAGCCAGAATCCTTGATATTGGATTTGGAACAAGCCTACTTACTAAAAAACTCTATGATGAGGGCTATGAGGTATATGGCATGGACTTTTCTATCAGGATGGTGGAAATAGCAAGGGACAAGATGCCAAGAGTCAGGCTAGTAGAGGCTGATATTTCTAAGGGTCTACCAGTGGAATTTGAGGGCTTAGACTTTGATTATGTAATAAGTAGTTAGGCCCTTCATCACTTGGTAGATGAGGAAAAAGAAAGCCTCTTTCAAGACTTAAGAGGACTTCTTAGGAAAGGTGGATCCATTATAGTAGGTGATATAGCCTTTAGGACTAGGGCGGAGCTTGAAGCCTCTAGGAAAAACTACTGGGATATCTGGGATGATGAGGAGGAGTACTTTGTGGAGGAGGAGCTTAGAAAAAGTTTAGAACCTCATAGTCTAAATTTCACTAAGATCTCCCACTGCGCTGGAGTCTTTGAAATAAACTAAAAAAGATGCTAGGAAGACTGGCTTAGCTGGTCTTCTTTTTCGTCTGATCAAGATTATCTATAAAGACAATGGTTTAGCTCAGGGTGGAAGTCTGTGTAATTATGTGGTCGGAGTAAAGTCCAGTTTATAGGCCCTTACTATTAGAGCTGAAGAAAGTGAGAGTTATTATTTAGATAGATTAAAGATTAAACATGTGCATTTGTATACAAGCACCATGGAACTAAGCGCGCATTTGTGGTAATACAGGATAAAGATAAGTGCGCGTTTGTGGTGAGCTATTTTTAAATGTTTTGTCAGCTGGTTTATTTAACTACTAAGGGGTATAACTACTAATAGTGTTAGTAATTTGGAGGAGCAATGGATTATAGAAAGCTTGCAGAAGATTTTTTTTATGAAAACTATAAACTCAAGAAAAACCACCATCAGCAGATGATAGATGAGAGTTTGCAAGGAGAAATCTTCACCTTACTTTATGTTAGAAACAGAAAGGGCAGTGTGCTGCCTAGTGAAATTAGTGAAGAAATGAGCGTTAGCACAGCCAGGGTGGCCAGTATCCTTAATAACCTTGAAAATAAGGGCTTAATAAATAGGCAGATTGACAAAGAAGATAGGCGCAGAATCCTGGTAACTTTGACAGATGAGGGCCGGGGCCAGGCAGACTACCACTACGAAAAGGTTATTAGTCTTACTGCCAGGGTGCTGGAGCTTATAGGTGAAGAGGACGCCAAGGATTTTGTTAGGATAACCTCCAAGATTGTTGGGCTTACCTATCAGGTTATTGAGAAGGAAGATCTTATTTAGAGGTTTATTTGAATTATGCGACCTATTTAGTCGCAAAAAATCTTCTAATAGCTAATACCATTAGAGGTTATTATATTAACTAATAAACTAAAGCTATGAAGAAGGAAATAAAGGAGCTTCCCCGTAGTGAAGCTCTAGAAAATAACTCTCAACTAGAGGGTCTAGGTATATTTAGTGAAAGAAAAGAGGAATAAAAAATGTTTGATAAACTAATGAAGGACAGGTACGGAGGAGATCAACTAACCTTGGTCCTGCTTCTAGCAAGTGTAATTCTTACCCTAGTAGGCCGCTTAACTAAAATTTCAGTTCTAGGCTTGCTGTCCTACCTGCCACTGGGTTATGCTGCCTATAGGATGCTATCTAAGGATATTGAGAAAAGAAGGCTTGAGAACTATAAGTTTTCAATTCTTATTTCTCCAATCTATGGAAAATATAAGGGAATTCAAAACAAATTTAAGGAAAGAAAAACCTACAAGTACTTTAAATGTCCTGCCTGTAATTCAGAGCTTAAGGTACCAAAGGGCAAGGGTAAGATTAAAATAACCTGCCCTAAATGTGGGGATAAATTTGAAGGGAGGACCTAGACTAGTTCTAGGTAGGGTAAATAATTGGTGGATACTATAAAAAAAGCCTGGGGTAAGTTTGTCTATGCCCTGGCCCTTGTACTTGGCTTTCTATTTGACATAGTGATAAATTTTTTGGATCTTCTAGTAGGGCTTGTTAAGACCCTTGGTAGGGGGATTCTTTCTCTCATATCCATGGGGGGCTGCCTTTTGTTTTTCCTAATAGGCCCAGGTCTCATGTTTAACCCCATGACTACTTTATTTCTTATTTTTTTAATAGGCTTTCCCATAATTGGGATCAAGTTCATATCCTTCTTAAAGTACAAAAGATATGCAATTACCGAGTATCTTTTTGACTATGCTGATAGCCTAACTAAGGGGAGGAAGGCGGAGTTTAGCTCCTCTAGAGAGTATGGCAATAAATACAAGAGGATGGAGGCTGAAAGAGAGAGGGAGGAAGAAAGAAAACGCCAAGAAGAACAGAGAAGGCGCCAGGAAGAACAGGCTAGACAGTGGGAGGAAAGGTTTAGTCAGTGGTTTGAGTATGAGAGAAGCCAAACTGGAAGTGGCTATGGAAGCTATAACTGGCAGGGCCAGGGCTACGGAGGATCTAGCCAGACCTTTACAAATCCCAGCCAGGAGTTTATAAGTAAGTATGAGGAGAGCTGCAGGGTGCTGGGTGTAGATAAAAATGCCGATAAATATGACATAAAACTTGCCTATAGAAAAAAAGCCAAGGAAAACCACCCCGATGTTAACAAGTCTCCTGGAGCTACCCAGCAGTTTCAAAAGATTAATGATGCCTACGAGTTTTTAAGTGAAGCAAATATTGATAGATATGCAAAGATGAACTAATTATTTAGTGGTTGCAGTGGGACTACGAAGGATAGCTGAGGGCTAGAAATGGACCTATCTAAGATTATTAAAATAGAGCCAATTAGGAAGGGCTGGTCAGGAGATAGAAAGTATAGGCTGACTTATGAAAATGGTGCCAGCTACTTTTTAAGGCTGGTTTCTAGAAAAAAGGAAGACAGGCTAAGAGAGCTCTTTAGACTAGAAGAAGAACTTTTTTCTAGGGGACTTGCTATGGCTAGGCCTATAGAGATAGGAGAAGCAGAAGAAGGCTGTTACATCATAGAAAGCTGGATTAATGGTAAGAGTGCAGAGAAAGAGCTTCCTAGGCTCTCCCATATAGACCAGTTTAATTATGGACTAGAAGCAGGGGATATGCTTAGACTAATCCACTCTCTACCAGGGCCTGCAGATCTTCCCAGCTGGCAGCAACGCTTTAACGCCAAGATAGATAGAAAAATCAGGATGTATAAGGACTGTTCTCTTAAAATAGAAGGTGATGGATACTTTCTAGACTATATAGATAATAACCGCCAGCTTCTAAACGGCAGGCCCCAGTGCTTTCAGCATGGAGATTACCATGTTGGTAACATGATGTTTGAGGATGGAAGGCTGGTTATTATTGATTTTGACCGTTTTGATTATGGGGACCCCTGGGAGGAGTTTAACCGGATTGTCTGGTCAGCCCAGGCTTC
>LFRM01242548.1_pt2 | contig 19764 bp, 23 predicted proteins | sample 618341 | NCBI WGS metagenome assembly LFRM01 (sample SAMN03654438, study PRJNA283298) | anaerobic digester metagenome | isolation source: pool of bioreactors CSTR01a, CSTR02a, and CSTR03a thermophilic anaerobic... | place: Denmark: Kgs. Lyngby | collected 2014-05-21 | reverse complement strand
GACTGTTTTCCTGCACGAGCTACTGGCGTACGTGCAGCCTCCACAACGTATACGTTCCGCATTAGCTTTCCCCCTTATTTTTTGATTTTCGCTCTACACTCAGGCATAAATATGCCCGACCACCCACACTGATAATTCTCCCCCGATTATGTGAAATCCTTCTTTAATACCAATTAAAAAACTATAATGGTAATAATTACTTATAAAAAAATATAGCCAAAATGAACTGCCGTAAAATTTAATCTTATTTCTGAGAGGAAAAAACGGTGTTTTTGTGGAAAATAGATAACTTAAAGCTGAATATGGGGAAAGGGGATAGTGATGTCCGAGTATTTATTTTATGTAAGCTTGGTTTTTATTCCAATAGCTTGCTGGATTGCCTTCCTATTATACAGGGACGGCTTTGAAATAAAGACCATAGCCATGGTTTTAATCCTATCCTACCTCATGATTATCGCATTTCCCTTCAGCATACAACACCTGGGACTCAGTATTACCGTGCTGGTTTACAGTGCGATGTTTGCTGTGCTGATATTGGTAATGTGTAAACCAGAACTTTTCAATTTAGGCGGGCAGGCTGATGAATTAAGCTCGGAATTTGCCGGCAAGTCCTCCCTAACTGTTCCCGGTGGGGAGACTACCGTATTTGCCATTAGTTCAGAACTTGTCAAAAATCAGCCATCCGAGACACTGGCTGTTGCCGGGACTCATTCTCCGAACAATTCCCAGGTAACAGACAGTATACCTGAGGAAATACTGGTCAATGAAGCCATTGCCCGGTTGGAAGCTGATGCTGCTTCAACGGCGGAGTCCGTTACGACAGTAGGTATGTCTGAACAATTAGAGACTGAAGCAGCGGATGTATGCAAAATCGATAATGATCAGAACAGTGCACCTGAGCAGGCTGCTTCTGAGCCGGAACAGCCCGCTGCAGTTATCAGTCAGGAGTTGGCTGAACAGCCTGAACAGGTTACGGAACCGGCTTACATCCAGATTCCTGAGGATAGGGATAGTCAATCTGATCATGGCAGAGAATTCCAAGATGCTGATGTAGGCGATAAATTACTTTCTGCAGACAGCTATACCCCAGCTTTATCTGAAGGTATCATAATAGACGGCAGCCCAATCAGTTCCGAACAGCAGGCAATAGCTGCAGAAGATTTTGCTGCTGCTCCCGCTGCAGTTGACTATAACCTGGAAACACAGGATAATCAGAATCAAGACATAATAGTATACTCAGATACAGCAGTCCCCGCTGGCCCCGGCCGGCAGCCTGATTATCAGGCCGAATTGGCCGACTGGATTGAAACGGGATTTGAGTCCAAAACTCGAGGGGATTTGGCTGGAGCAGCCGAAAACTTTACTCGTGCACTGCTGATCACCACTGATAATGAACTGAAATATATGCTGGGAATGGAAGTGGTGAGTATTCTTCAGAATACCGGAAACTATGAGCAAGCTGAAAGTATTTTGGATGAACTCATAGAGACAATTGGTGCTCAAACTGCCATCATTATGGAACTGCAAAAGCAAAAGCAATACATAAGTCTGCTGGCTAGTGAACTGAACCGGTTAGGGCTGGCAGGTACTCCTATTTCTGAAGTACCGCGTTTTGTACGCATGAAAGTAAATGAAAAAATGCTGGCATGAGCCGATGGAGGTTAGAAAGTAATGAAGAAGACACAGGATATTATTGGTTTACCAGTCTTCTCAGTGGTGGATGGACGTCAGGTAGGGCAGGTAAAGGACCTGGTTATCAACCCGGAAGAAGGCAGGGTAGAATATTTACTGGTCAGTGACGGGAGTTGGTATGTGGGCGCCCGGGTTTTACCCTTTGACAGAGTCATGGGTGTAGGCGAGCATGCTGTTACCACGGAAAGCGAAAATAACATTACCTCCATAGCTGAAGCCGCCAAAGCCAACGATTTGCTAAAGCGGAATGTGGAGTTGAAAGGCAACCGGCTGTTAACTGACCGGGGAGATTTTATCGGGAAAGTAACCGAGTACCAGTTGGATGAGAACTCAGGTATTATTACCAGCCTGTATTTTCAGCGGTCTGAGGATGCCGCTGCGGAAGAACTTGACGCCCAGCAGGTATTAACCTACGGATCTGATGTAGTGGTAGTAAGATACCAGCAAAGCGCTTTGGGAAGTACACCTGCCTCTGCGGAATCTCCCGCAGAGACTGGCAAACCTGACCAGACAGAAACAGGAGAAATGGACGGAGCGGCTCTGTTTAAAAAGCGCCAGCGGGAATATTTGATCGGCAAAAAAGCTATGCGGGATTTACGCGGTCAGGATGGGCAGATTATCATAGCTGAGGGTACCATTATCACTGAAGCTCTCATTGACCTGGCTGAACAGCATAACAAGTTTGTCGAGTTGTCACAAATAGTCAAATAAAAGAACCGGTGGCATAAACAATGAAACAGTTCCGAAAAACAGTGTATCCAGTCCTTGCTTTACTATTATGTAGCTTGGTGATGACAGTTATTATTGCGTCCCTGTTGCTGGCTCAGCGGGACGCTTCTGTTTATCCGGGTAACATTTATGCCGGGCCGGTACCCCTGGGCAATTTGACCCGGGCCCAGGCCTGGCAAAAGCTGGAGAGCGAAAATAATGCTGGATCCCTGTCCATTGACTGTATAGTTGGCCAGGATATTTATAAGTTAAAGCTGAAGGATCTGGGCATTAAACTGGATGCGGTGGCAACCATACAAAAGATCGATAATGAAATCGGGAAGTGGTCCCTGCTGAGTCACAGTCTGAACAGGGGCAAAAAACAGGTGATACCTCCGGTATGGATTTATGACCGGAACCGCCTGGAGCAGAGCCTGGATAATTTGGCTGTGGCCAAGTATAAAGAAGCTGTTGATGCCCGGGTAGTCCTGGTGGGCGATTACCTGCTGCACCAGTCGGAACAATACGGCGTGCAAATAGTTACTGACAAGGCTGCAGATTTGCTTGCAGACGCTTTGAATAAAGGTAAGCTAACGGTGGAATTGCCGGTAAGAAACATTCCGCCCAGTATTACTCGTTCGCAAATAAATGGTATTAAAGACCTTCTTTCCGTGCAGGCTGTTCCTTTAAGCAGCAATTACCCGTCAGGTGATGACGCCAGCTGGGCTTTTCCGGGAAGAATTATAATGCCGGGTGAATCAATCCCCATTAGCCTGATGATAGATGCCAGCGCGGAAGACGGACAGGAAACCATAGGCAAGTGGCAGGCAGCCTTGTCCGCAGCTGCAGAAGAAGCCGGTCTGGTTTATAAAATATCCGACCAGGAGTTATCCAACCCTACTGAGCAGCCAGTGGCTTTATTCATAACCCAAGAGGAAGAGCTGGGGTTGATCCGCATTTTTGGACAGCAAAAGGATTCAAGTTCCCGGCTTTCCATATCCCGGACCTACAGGCCGTTGATTGCATCTGTTGTTGCCGGAGGCCAATCAGAAAACGGCCCGGACCAAAGAATCTACCGTCACAGCTTTACAGACGGCCGATTGCAAATCACCGAACTGCTGGAATATTCACCGGCTGCTCCCGGTACCAGCACCAGCAGCAAGGATGAAATTCCTGTATATCATAAATAAGAACAATGCATTTTAGTTAGTGTGTTATAATAGGGTAAAGTTAATGAGCATACAGCTATTGGAGGAGGCATTGGTTTTGGAGGAACTCACCAAGCAGGTCAGGACGGAAATTCTCCGGACTCTCATATGGGCGTTAATTGCCACAGGCGTAGGAGCCGCCATTTACTATTTGTTTTTGATATAACCGGATATTAACGGAGGTGGTCATGGGGCTACCTCCGTTTTTATTAGTATGGTGCATCGGGGTAATACTATAATTGGACAACCATGAGGAATGGGGGCCAATAGTAGTTGACTTTATTATGCGGTCTTTTTATAATTTATTTTAACCATACCCTGAGGGGGTATTTAGATGAGCGAGGAAGAAGCTCGCAAAAACATTTTGCTGAGACTGCGCCGCATCGAAGGTCAAGTACGGGGCATTCAGCGAATGATTGAAGCAGAGGCTGATTGCGGGGAAGTGCTGAATCAAGTAGCGGCCGTCAAATCAGCTATCAATCAGGTAGGAATAATGATTTTTGAAAACCATGCCCGGGAATGCCTGCTGTCGGTGACCAGAAACGAACCGGATGAAGAAGGCTTGCGGGAAATTGTAGCCTTGATGGGCCGTTTGATCCGCTAGCTTTGGGCAAATAATAAGGAGGGTATAATAATGGCTGAGGTAAAAACGCTAACCAGTGCCAACTTTGATCAGGAAGTTATGCAGTCTGCGCTGCCGGTTTTGGTAGACTTTTGGGCTCCCTGGTGCGGGCCGTGCAAGATGGTGGGTCCCGTGGTGGAAAGCCTGGCTGCCGACTATGACGGGAAATTAGTTGTAGGAAAAGTAAACGTAGATGAAAATAAGGACCTGGCAGTAAAATTTGGAATTCGCGGCATCCCTACTCTGGTTATCTTCAAGGACGGCAGTGAGGTTCAGCGGGTAGTGGGAGCTCAGGGCAAAGCTCAGCTGCAGAAAATGGTAGATCAGTATGTCTAATAGGCAAAACTGGCTGGTTGCCCGGTTAGCCCTCAGCTGCAGCCGACAGCTGGGGGTAAATTATTTATGAGGCCGTTTTTGCAGCTCGGCTATTTTTTCCATGAATTGGCGGATTCTTGGTTCCAAGCCGTTGTCACTGGGAAAATAGAATTGCAGGTCCGCTGCTTCCGGCGGCAGGTAGGATTGCTTTACATAACCTCCATAGCTGTGGGGGTATTTATAGCCCACTCCCTTGCCTAGCTTGGTTTTGGCCTGGGAGTGAGAAGTGTCAGCCAGATGAGGCGGTACCTTTATTTTGCTCAGCTGTTTGACCGCGGATATGGCCCGGTCAATAGCCACCACGCTGGAATTGCTTTTCGGGGCGGTGGCTAGATAAATGGTGGCTTCAGTCAGGGGGATACGAGCTTCAGGCAGGCCAACATAATCAACGGCATGAGCTGCAGCACTGGCTATTAGCAAAGCCCGGGGATCGGCCATGCCAATATCTTCGGCGGCATGAATAATCAGGCGGCGGGCTATAAACCGGGGGTCTTCACCGCCCTCCAGCATTACCGCCAGCCAGAACACCGCCGCATCGGGATCAGAGCCCCGGATACTCTTTATAAAAGCGGAGATAGTGTCATAATGATAATCCCCGTCCCGGTCGTACTTCAGAATGGGCTGGCCGATTATCCTTTCGATCAGTTCTTGATCAATGGTCAGGGCACCGTCTTCCTGGAAGGAATTCACCAGGGTTTCTAAAATGTTCAGAGCTATCCGGGCATCCCCTTTACTGGCCGCTGCCAGGATGTCCAGAGCATTCCCGGTAAAACTGATACGGTATTCCCCCAGACCCCTTTCCCGGTCTGCCAGGGCTTGTTTTATGATAGTCTTAATATCTTCTGTATCCAATTCTTCCAATATATACAGCTTAACTCTGGACAGGAGAGCATTATTGATTTCATAAAGAGGGTTTTCCGTGGTAGCGCCAATCAGCAGGAGGGTTCCTTCCTCCACAAAAGGCAGCAGTACATCCTGCTGGCTTTTGTTAAGCCGGTGGATTTCATCGATGAACAAAATAGTCTTCTGCTGGTAATACTTTAGACGTTCCGCAGCATCAGCGGCCACTTTGCGGATGTCTCCCACTCCGGCGGTAACCGCCTGCATGGGTACAAAATAGGAATGGGTCATAGCGGATATAATCTGAGCGATACTGGTTTTGCCGGTTCCAGGCGGGCCGTAAAGGACAAAAGAGTGGAGTTCATCTCGCTCAATAGCCTGGCGCAAGGGTGATCCCGGGCCAATAACCTTTTTTTGGCCTACAATTTCATCCAGGTTTCTCGGGCGCATGCGGTAAGCCAGGGGAGCGTGTTTTTGGTTGGATGAACCGGCATTTAAATCGAACAGATTCACGATGGTCTGTCCTCCGCTTATTTTGCTGTCATTATAGATCAATATAACGGAGGATTCCAGCCACTTGCTGACAAATAACCCGGATGTTTATAAAGAAATGCAAAAGGAGGCGGGCAGGAATGAAAGTAGCGGTATTAATGAGCGGCGGCGTGGACAGCTCGGTCTCTTGCTTGCTTTTGAAAGAGCAGGGTTATGAGGTAGAGGGGCTTACCATGATAAACTGGGATCCAGCTGTGGGTGAAAAGGCTGCCCGCGTCGCCGCCGGCATAGGTGTTAAGCATTCCATTGTTGATTTACGCAAGGAGTTTAAGGAGCAGGTAGTGGATTATTTTTGCTCCAGCTACCAGTCTACTTGTACCCCCAATCCCTGTGTGGAATGCAACCGGTGGATCAAATTCGGGGCTTTGCTGGAAATTGCCCGGAACCGGGGTTATGATATGGTAGCCACCGGTCATTATGCCCGCATCCATTATCATGAAGCCAGCGGACGCTATCACCTGCTGAAGGGAACTGATCCCAGCAGGGATCAGAGTTACTTTTTGTACCGGCTAACCCAGGAGCAACTCGCTCATATCCTGTTTCCTCTGGGGGAAATGACCAAGAAACAGGTGCGTCAATTGGCTGCCCGCTATGGACTGGCCGTGGCCGAGGAACCGGATAGTCAGGAAATCTGCTTTATAAACGGTGATTACCGGGAATTTCTGAGGGAACAGGGTGTGGCCTTGCAGCCGGGGGAGATCGTTAATATGCAGGGTGAAGTGCTGGGCCGCCATCGGGGCTTGACTCACTATACCATTGGCCAGCGCAAAGGTCTGGGAATTAGTGCCGGCAAGCCGGTATTCGTTGTGGGGATGGATCCGGCGGCCAACCGTTTGATTGTTGATGACGAATACCACCTGTTCCGCAAAGAACTGGTTTCCGTAGATAACAACTGGATTGGCATTGCCGACCTGGAACAGCCCCTGGCGGTGGAGGCAAAAATCCGCTCGGCAGCCCGTCCGGCTCAGGCTGTCATTGAAAAAATCAACAATGATCAAGTGCGAGTCAACTTCCAGGAGCCCCAGCGGGCTATAACTCCCGGCCAGTCCGTGGTGTTTTACCAGGGAGACCTGGTCATCGGCGGAGGCCGCATTATATAAATTGACCCCTAAAATTAAACGTCTGAATGGCGCAGGAGTATTAGCCGGCTCGTTCCGGTACTCCTCGCCTGCAACTCATCGGCAAACTTTAAGTGCGAAGGGGACCGCTCGTAATTCGGCATCCATGCACTCAGTACTCGCTGCCCGAAACGTCCTGTTTCTCGCTCCCCTTCGCAGCCCTCAGCTTCGCCGTGGGTTGCAACGGCTCGTCGTAAGTCCCTCGTCCGGCTAATACTCCTGCTTAAGCAGCATAGCGATGTTTTCATTTACCCTGTAAATAGCGAGTGCAGCAAACTCCAACGGAATAGCAGGCATGTTGAATGAGATCGCTACGGCACTTCGTGCCTCGCGATGACACATATTTATTTTGATCAGCGAGAGCGATTCCACCGAAAAATATCTAAAATCTCAAGCACCGGAAACGGTGCACAGACTGTCGAAAAAGGCCATTAAGGAGATCGCCACGTCGCTGCGCTCCTCGCGATGACACAAGACTATTTTCACAGCAATGACATTTAAGAATTCCTTCCATAGCGATGACAGGCTTAAGTTTTCATTTATCGTAGCCTGCGCACAGGTGACAATTGCGAGGCACGAAGTGCCGTGGCAATCTCGAACGAACAACTATTAATAAGCTTTTTTGACACGCTGAGCACCGGAAACGGTGCATTTTTTTTGGCCAGGGGTGAAAACTATACCTGGCAGCGAAGGAGAGGATAAAAGTGCGCGTGCGGGTACGGGATATGCAAAATCTCCCTCTGTTTTTTGCCCCTGCAGCTCGGGTGGTAGGAAGGGTAGAACGAGCTGTAATCGGTGATGACCTGCGCCTGGCTTATGTAGTGGTGGAAACCGATGAGCACGGGCCCGGGTTGGTAATGGCCCAGGATCTGACCCTCACTCCTGAATCTGTTATTATCCATGATTTGAATAGTATTAAATCTTACCAGCACGGGGAAGAATTATCGATATACCAGAGAAAATTAGGGGACAGCATTTTTGATGCAGAAGGCAAGGAGTTAGGAGTGGTCAGCGATTTCCTGCTGTCTGATGACCAGCAGGTGCGTGAAATCGAAGTGTCAGCCGGAATACTAAGTGATATATTGCAAGGCCGTCGCCAGATTCCCGTTGACCAGGTGAATTGGAAAAGCATTAACGGTGGCTTAATAGAAGAGCAAGGAGGAAATATGCAGTGATTACTCGTTGTCCTGTATGCCGGGGCCTGCAAGTGGGCAAAGTAGGAAGTGACCAGTATTATTGCTGGAACTGCTTTATGGAATTTAACTATAACCGCGGTAAGGTCAACCTTTATGAAGTAGCCGAAGATGGCACCTTGATTGCCATGGAACGTTCATCGGAATTAATGTAACGGAGGTGGAATCATGCGGGAATGGTCAGCCCTGCTGCTGGGAGCAATACTGGGTGCATCCGCCACCCTGTATTACATTAACAATGAAGGAAAGGTAAAGCAGCAGACCCGGCAAATAAAAGCTAAGTCAAAACGGGCCATGGATGTGGTTAATGATTTCAGTGGTACAGCAGGAAGAATACTGAAGAGGTAGATACTTTGGAGTTAAACAGCACACGTTTAAGCCGTTGGTTTTTAGTTTTGGTGGTTGTTGCAGCCACCATTTACTTTTTATATCAAGTACGGGACGTAATCATGCCTTTTGTTATCGGCGGAGCCCTGGCTTACCTGCTGTACCGGCCGATGCGCTTTATCGAAAAGCAAGGGCTTAAACGAGTCTGGGCAATTATACTTCTTTATGTGCTGATTTTGCTGGTAGGAGGTACCCTTTTGGCCTTTGCCCTGCCGGGTATGATCAAGGAACTCACCGATATGGCGCAGAGGATTCCTCATTATGCCGATGAAGCGCAGGATATGGCCCAACGGCTGCAGAACCTGGATATGCCCATGCGGCTGGGAGATATTATCAATGAAAACATCTCCCGGGTAAACGAATATGTTTACAAAGCCCTGCATTCTTTTGCGGGAAGCCTGTACAGTATTTTGGGTAAAGTACTGGCTATCATCTTTTCTCCTATCCTGGCTTTCTACATTCTGGTGGACTGGGAGAGAATCCGGGACAACTTTCTTAAATTATTCTCCCCCCAAGGCCGCCGGGAGGCGGTGGAACTGCTTTCCTCCGTAGATGAAGTACTAATAGAGTTTTGCAAAGGTTATTTGCTGGTAGCCAGTTTTGTCGGCCTGATGGTGGGTTTGGCTGCCTTTTTGCTGGGAGTGAAATATCCTCTTATATTAGGAATTATATCCGGGGTGACCAATCTGATCCCCTATTTTGGAGCCTTTCTGGGAGCCATCCCCGCGGTAGCCGTGGCTTTAACCGATTCCTGGCGGCTGGCCCTTTATATGGCCCTGGCTATATTTGCTATCCAGCAGGTGGAAAGCGGCTTGATCACTCCGCGGGTTATCGGCAACAGATTGGGTTTGCACCCGCTGGTAATAGTATTCGCCCTGCTGTCCGGCGGCAAGCTGCTGGGTATCTGGGGCATGCTGTTTGCAGTACCCCTGGCCGCTGCCCTGAAGGTATTTATAAGCTGGTTTTACCTGAAATTAGTCAAGTAATGGGTTGGGTGCAATTGACACATCCTTGCAGATAAAAGAAAATAAGTTAGATGAGTATCGTTAGTTATTGTTGGGAAAGAGGAGGCTATAAAGTGTGGACCAGTAAAGAAATCCGTAAAACCTTTTTGGAGTACTTTCAGCAGCATGATCATACCGTTGTGGAGAGTTCATCGCTGGTTCCAGTAAATGATCCAACTCTGCTGTTTACCAATGCGGGGATGAATCAGTTCAAAGATGTATTTCTCGGTATAGATAAGCGCAGCTACAAACGGGCTACTACTGCACAGAAATGTGTCCGGGCAGGGGGAAAACATAACGACCTGGATACGGTGGGCAGAACTCCCCGGCACCATACTTTCTTTGAAATGCTGGGTAACTTTTCCTTTGGTGATTATTTCAAGGAAGAAGCTATTCATTATGCCTGGGATTTTTTAACTTCAGTGGTTAAACTGCCGCCAGACCGGCTGTATGTGACAATTTACCAGGATGATGATGAAGCCGCTGCCATTTGGGCGGATAAAATAGGCATCCCAGCGGAGCGTATCTATCGCCTGGGTGAAAAGGACAATTTCTGGAGCATGGGGGATACCGGACCCTGTGGTCCCTGCAGCGAGATTATTTATGACCGGGGCAGTGAATATGCTTGTGGAGACAACTGTGCCATAGGTGAATGCGACTGTGACCGCTGGCTGGAAATCTGGAATCTGGTCTTTATGCAATACAACCGGGATGAATCGGGGGCTATGACTCCCTTGCCCCGGCCCAGCATTGACACCGGAATGGGTCTGGAAAGACTGACCTCCATCTTGCAGGGGGTCACCAGCAACTTCGACACCGATTTGTTCCGGCCCTTGATAGCCAAGATTGAAGAAATGACCGGGCAGAAGTATGATCCGGGAGATAAAGGTTTTCCTTTCCGGGTTATTGCCGACCATAGCCGGGCCTGTACTTTTTTGATTGCCGACGGGGTTCTGCCCAGCAATGACGGGAGAGGCTATGTTTTACGCCGTATTCTGCGCCGGGCAGTGCGGTTTGGCAAGCTGCTGGGGATAAATGAGCCGTTTCTATACAAAACTGTAGATGTGGTCTGTGATATTATGCAGGAAGCCTATCCTTACCTGGCTCAACGCCGCGATTTCGTGTCCGAAGTAATCCGCATGGAAGAAGAACGCTTCTTTATTACCCTCACTGAAGGCTTGAAGAAGGTAGAAGAAATTATGCAGCAAAGCCTGCAGCGGGGAGAAAGGGTCATAGATGGAGAAGCGGCTTTCATGCTCTATGATACTTATGGCTTTCCCCTGGATTTGATGGAAGACGTAGCCGAAGAAAACAACTTCACCGTGGACAAGGACGGTTTTAACCGCATGATGGAAGAGCAGCGACTTCGCGCCCGTCAGGCCAACAAGGGTGAAACTGCCTTCGCCCAGGATCGTTTGTTGGCGGAACTGCTGGCTTCGGTCCCGGCGGTGAAATTTACCGGTTATGATCATCTGGAAGAAGATGCGGTAATTGTTGCCTTGATTCAGGATAATCGCCGGGTGAAGCAGGCTACCGGCGGCGAGGTAATGCTGGTAACTGCCACAACACCTTTTTATGCCGAAAGCGGCGGTCAGGTCAGCGATCATGGAGTTATTCAGGGCCCTGACGGAATAATGGAAGTGCAGGCGGTGCATAAAACCTCCCAGTGGATTATTCATTTCGGGACGGTAGACGGGTCCTTTACCGAGGGACAAAAGGTACACCTGAAAGTGGAGAAAGAATTACGGCTGGATACCGCCCGCAATCATACCGCCACCCATTTGCTGCACAAAGCCCTGCGGCAGGTTTTAGGCGAGCACGCCCAGCAAAAGGGTTCCCTGGTGGAACCGGAACGTCTCAGGTTCGATTTTTCCCATCTAGCTGCGGTAAGCGATGAGGAACTTAAGGAAATTGAATTCCGGGTAAACCAGGCCATATGGAACGACTACCAGGTCACCACTTCTATCAAAAGCTTGGCTGAAGCCCGGGAGATGGGTGCCATAGCTTTGTTTGGGGAAAAATACGAAGACCAGGTCCGGGTGGTACAGGTGGGAGATTACAGTATGGAGCTGTGCGGGGGAACCCACATTGGCAGTACTGGCCAGATCGGTCTGTTCAAGATTATCAGCGAAGGCAGTGTAGGAGCAGGTCTGCGCCGTATCGAAGCCGTTACCGGACGCAGTGCCTGGAATTATGTACGGAATATGGAACAAGAACTGAAATCAGCCGCTGAGCTGTTAAAAACTGCGCCCTGGGAGGTCAGCCCGCGGATAGAACAGTTAAGCAAACAGTTACGGGAAAGAGAGCGGGAAATTGAAGCTCTTAAAGGCCAGATGGCTAAGGCTGCCAGCCAGAATTTGCTGGAACGGGCCCAAACCGTAGGTGAGGCCAAGGTGCTTATCGAGGCAGTGCCCTCGGCGGATGCCAACAGCCTGCGCCAGAATGCGGAAATGCTGCGGGATAAGCTGGGAAGCTCTGTGGTTCTGTTAGGTTCAGCAGCTAATAATAAGGTTCTGTTTGTATGTTTTGTGAGCCAGGATCTGGTTAAACGGGGAGTAAATGCAGGCCAAATTGTGGCTGCCGCTGCCCAGGTAGCCGGCGGCGGCGGAGGGGGCAGACCGGACATGGCTCAAGCCGGCGGCAAGGATCCCGCTAAATTAGAAGAAGCTTTGGCCGCAGCTCGCCAGCTGGTAGAAAAAACCTTGAGTTAAACAGAGGATAACCAGCCTCGGACGTAGAAACTTGCTGTCAAGGAGGTGTTAGTTATGCCTCAGGGACCAGAGGAAACGGTAAGCTTTAAGCTGGACCGCGACAGTGAAGAAAAGATACGCACCATTTTGGAGCAGGTATACCGGGCTCTGGAGGAAAAAGGATATAATCCTATCAATCAATTGGTTGGCTATATGATATCAGGCGACCCCGCCTACATAACCAGTCATAATGATGCCCGTCACCTCATATGTAAGATTGAAAGAGATGAGGTACTGGAAGTCCTGTTAAAGAATTACCTGCAGAAATAATCAATGACAGCCCCACTAAGATGGGGCTGTCAGGTTTAAGGGCAGGGTAGCAAACCAGGTATACGAAGGTATCAATATGAGAATAATGGGTTTAGACGTTGGAGAAAAACGCATCGGTATTGCGGTCAGTGATCCGTTGGGATGGACTGCCCAGGGCCATTCTGTGCTGCAGCGCACCACTCTTGATAATGATCTGGCTGCTCTGCAGGAATTGTGCCGGCAGCTGGAATGCCAGCTGCTGGTGATTGGACTGCCCCGAAACATGAATGGAACTCTGGGCCCCAAAGCCGAAGAAATCCAGAAATTTGCCGGTCAATTGCAGGAACTGACCGGGTTACCCATTGTGTACTGGGATGAAAGGCTTACCACCCGCAGTGCTGAACGGGTTCTGCTGGAAGCGGACCTGTCCAGGCGCAAGCGCAAACAGGTTATTGACAAGGTGGCAGCGGTTCATATACTGCAGGGGTACCTGGATGCTGCTGTCAAAGAGAAGTTTGACAAGTAATGCAGGTAAATATTAGAATGGGACTAGTTTGCGAAATGAGGTGAAGCAATGGCAAATGAAGAATTCTTTGACGAGGAATATCCCATTCTGGTTCTGGTAGATGATGAAGGAGTAGAGCACCAGTTTGAACTGGTGGCAGAACTGGAAATTGAGGAAGATGTGTACCGGGTATTGATTCCTCTCGAAGAGGAAGAGCAGCTCGATGAAGAAGAGGTTGAAGTTATCATTCTCAAAGTGGTTTATGATGAGGAAGGCAATGAGTTCTTAAGCGACATCGAAGATGACGAGGAATGGGAACGGGTAGCAGATGCCTGGCAGGAACTGGTAGATTCCGAAGAACTCTAATGTGTCCGAACAGGGGAGAAACTATAGCTTTCACCCTGTTTTTTTCTGAGAACTTTTGATAGTATACAGACTCTTATGTCGTATAATATGTAATAAACATGGGAAGAGGTTGTTAGCTCTACAGTTTTGGGTTGTGGGGGTTTTAAGTCCTTGGTGCGTACCAAAATAAAAAGAGGACTGGTTTATCTTTTGATGATAACTGCCGGCATAGCCGTTGCGCAGGTACTCTATTTCTACCAGTTTTTCTACCAGAACGATCACTTTCTTCCGGGAGTGGCCATAGCTTCGATGCCGGTAGGAGGTCAGCATAGGAATGAGGCAATTTCAGGCATAGAAGCTCATTTTGCTGATCTGTACCGTACTCCGGTTACCTTCTACTATCAGGACTTCAACCATGTTACTACTTTGGGTGAACTTGCCGAGAAAGTAGATATTAACCAGGCGATAGAAGAAATTTGGGAGCGAGAAAGACAGCGCAGCATTCGCTCGAAATTGCTGAATTTGGATGGATCTCATCAGATTGCTTATGCTCCTCCTATCAGGTATAAACAGGCGGTCCTGGAGATGCTGGCTGAAGAATGGAATGAGATATTAGGCCAGCCTCCGGTAAATCCTCAACTGGAGATTGACCGGACTGCAGGAATGGTAATAGTACCGGGAAAGGACGGGAAACAGGTAAATATTGAGGCCACCTGGGAAAGAATGCCCAAGGAATGGGCAGCCATAGATGAGCTGAGAATTCCCATTGTGCTGGAAAAGGTTTATCCTTCTATCAGCGAGGAAGACCTGAAGGTAATGGGGGAACTGGCGTCATACAGCACCTGGTATAACTCTGGTGAAGTAGATCGGACCCATAATCTGGTCAAGGCAGCTAACGCTATCAACGGGCGTGTGGTTAAGCCCGGAGAAACCTTTTCCTTTAACCGGACGGTGGGAGCCAGGACTTTTGAGACCGGCTACCGGGATGCCATGGTGATAGTCAGCGGCAGGTTTGAACCGGGTGTGGGCGGCGGCATATGCCAGGTTTCTTCCACTCTGTACAATGCGGTCTTGCTGGCTGATCTGGAAGTGGTGGAACGTCATAATCATAGCTTGGCTGTAGCCTATGTTCCGGTTGGCCTGGATGCTACCGTGGCCTATGGGATTCAGGACTTCCAGTTTAAAAACAATACTGGTCACCCTGTTTATATCCGTGCTGTGGCCGGCGGTGGACGGCTGACTGTTACTATTTACGGCCATCTCAGCCATAAAAAACGAGTTGAGGTCAGCAGTGTCATTGATAAGGTAATACCTTTTGAGGAAATCCGCCAGGTGGATCCCAACCTGGAACCGGGCCAGGAGAAGATTGAAGTCAAGGGAAATCCCGGATATGTGGCCCGTTCATTTAAGCGGGTTTACGATAAAAATGGCGAACTGGCCCAACAGGTACAGCTGGCCACCGATTATTACAAACCTTTAAATACCCTCATATATACTGGACCGGAACTGAGTGTGCCCTTGGATTTTGTAGATACGTCCCCAGAGCCGCCCGCCGTTGAGGAGAACCCGGATGATCTGGATAATTCCTATTCGAACAATGGTGCGGTGACAGACCCCATGGTCCCATCAGATTCAGGAGAAGGAAATGAGTGAAATATCTATAAGCAGATCAACCAGACTACGGCCTCTTATTGTGCTAAGTTTATTGCTGTTAATTGGCGTAACCCTGATGGGTTATGCTTTTTTCAGCCACCAGTATACACCTGTAGATCCCAATGACCACCGGCCGATAGATGTGCGTATCCCGGCGGACAGCACTGCCCGGGATATCGCGGAAATCCTGGAAAAAGAGGGCCTGATCCGCAGCCAGAAGGCTTTTTTGTCCTATTGCCGCAAAGAAGGGCTGGATATCCAGCTGAAAGCCGGGCATTACAGATTTACCCGCAGTCAATCCCTGCCCGAAATTGCCGGAGCTATTGCCCGGGGAGCGGTGGTAACCAGGTCCATTACCATACCCGAAGGTTATACTGTTGAAAAGATTGGCGAATTGTTTGAAAAAGAGGGCTTATTTACCTCTCAGGAATGGGAGCAAGCCCTGCAAGCCGATTATGCTTTCCCATTTCTGGAAGATGTCCCGGCCCAGGTAAAGAATCCCCTGGAGGGGTTTTTGTTCCCGGATACCTATTTAATTCCTGATGATATATCTGCGCGAGAAATGATCCAGCATATGCTGGCTACCTTTGCCAGAGTTTGGGAGGAGAAGCTGGCTGCGGATGCGGCTGATGCCGGCCTGACTGTTAATGAAGCGGTAACCCTGGCTTCCCTGATTGAAAGAGAAGCTCAGGTGGGTTCGGAACGGGAGATTATCTCCGGGGTGATCCACAATCGTCTGGAACAGGGAATGCTGCTGCAAATAGATGCCACCGTACTGTATTGTTTGCCCGATCATAAGGAAAAACTGACCTATGCGGATTTAGAGGTTGATGATCCTTATAACACCTACAAAAACCCCGGATTACCCCCTGGTCCCATTGCCAACCCTGGTCTGGCCAGCCTGGAAGCCGCTATACATCCTCAAAAGCATAACTATTTATACTATGTGGCCAAGGGGGATGGCAGCCATCACTTTTCGGTCACTTACCAGGAGCATTTGATAGCCAAGGGGCGATATATTGATTAGCAGTATGAGACAGGTGGACAAACTGCCGGAACTGGTTCTGCCAGCCGGTGACCTGGAAAAACTATATACGGCGATAGCCTTTGGCGCCGATGCCGTATACGCCGGGGGACACCAGTACAGTCTGCGAGCTTATGCCGGCAATTTAAGTCTCCCCGAGCTGCGCACCGGGGTAAGCTGGGCTCACCAGCAGGGCAAACGGGTGTATGTGACCGTTAATATATTTGCTCATAATGAAGACCTGAAAGGACTGCCGGCCTACCTGGAAGAACTGGCTCAAATCGGGGCTGACGGCCTGATAATTTCTGATCCCGGCGTAATTCGCTTAGCCCGCCGCTATGCTCCTTCCCTTCCCATTACTATCAGCACTCAGGCCAATGTAACCAACTATGAAGCAGCCGCTTTTTACCGCGACCTGGGTGCCCGGCGGATTGTAGCCGCCCGGGAATTAAGCCTGGATGAAATACGTATCATTAAGGAGCGCACGGGACTGGAAATCCAGTGGAGCTCAAACTCCGTGTGGGTTCGACTCCCACCTTCGGCACCAGTGAAATCAAGGCTTCCAGAGTTTATACTAACCCGGGAGTTAAATATAAAACGGTCTAAATAATGCAGTTTTAATGCAGTTGGGTACAAAAAAATAGCAGGGGATGCAGCCCCTGTTAGTTGTAACTTAACGGGTATTTTATTTGTCGCCTTGTGCCTTTGCAGGGCTTTTTTCTTTGCCTAACAGGCCGTTTAACGTGGCCGCTGCTGCCTCCTGTAGGCCGGGGGTTAAGTGGCTATATAGGTCAAGGGTCATGGTTATGCTACTATGTCCTAACCGTTCCTGTACCACCTTCGGGTGAACGCCACGGGCAAGGAGAAGGCTAGCATGTGTATGCCGCAAGTCATGCAGCCGTACTTTTGGCAATCCGGCCTTCTCCAAGTGTCGTTGAAACCGTTTAGTAAATTCCCTTGGGTCTAGGGGGGTCCCGTCCTCCTTGCAGAACACAAGGCCGCTATCCTGGTAAGCCTCGCCCATCAGCAGCTTTTCTTGCGCCTGCCTCTTCCTGTGAGCTTTCAGCTCCCGGATTGCGTCATCGGTCAGAACAATGCTTCTCCTGCCGCTTCTGCTCTTGGTGGCTTCCTCCAGGGTTATGCCTTCTTTTAAAACTAATAACTGCCTCTGGACAGTTATAACGCCATGCTCCAGGTCCACGCAGTCCCAGCATAAACCTAATAGTTCACCGCGCCGCAAGCCGGTTGTTGCCGCCAGGACGTAAGCAGCATAAAGCCGGTCATCTCTAGCTACCTCAAAGAATTTAAGCAGTTCCTCTTCGGTCAAGGGCCGCATTTCCTTATTCTTGACGGTAGGGGGACTTGTAGCATCCGCAACGTTCCGGGGCAGTAGCCCTTCTTTGACGGCTTGCTGCAGGGCTTGACGGATAATAACATGTAAGTACCGTACCATCCGGGTTGACAGTCCGCCTTTGCCGTCTGCCCGGCCATTCTCCAACTTCTCATTATAGAAAGACTGTAGTATGTTGGCTTGTAGCCTCGCCATCGGAATTTTTCCTAAAGTAGGCTTAATGTGGACATTAATTAACGTTTCGTAACTGTCATAAGTACTGGGCTTCAGCTGTCCCTTTTTATAGCCGGTAAGCCACTTGTCCAGCCATTCCCCAAAGGTAGTCTGCACCGGTTCAACATATGTCCCACTATTTACTTCCTGCAGGACCTGGGCCATCTTGTCAGCAACTTCCTTCCGGGTCTTGCCGTAGAAGCTTTTGCGTTTCAGCTTCCCTGTTACCGGGTCATAGCCTATGCTTACCTGTCCTGCCCACTTGCCGTCAGGTCGCTTATATATGCTTCCTTCGCCATTTCCTCTTCTCTTTGCCATACTCTCTTACCATCCCTTTCTACTGAAATATACTTCACGCCGCCAATAGAAACTGCTGTAACTATTTTCCTGCCGGTTACTTCGAACATTTTAATTTCTCCTTTCAATAAAACTACACAATTTTAGGGTATCGGCCATTTTTCGGGGGCAATTTTATTTTGTTATGAGGTCCTTCATCAATATAGATTGCCAGCGCCTTTGTCGTCAGTACCCACTTGCGCCCCGCTTTCCTCGCTTGGATGTCGCCCCTGGCACACATTTCCCGGACCGTCTGCCAGTAGAGGCCGAGTTCTTTGCCGGCTTGTTCAAAAGATAAGGTTATGCCGTATTTTTGTAACAGGTATTCATATGTGGTCATTTGGTTTGACTTTTCATCGCTCATTCATAAAACCTCTTTTGACTTCTCCCGATTTCCCGGGAATACTGACTCATGTACTTTAACTCTGTCTTGATTGGGTCCTTAAGCTGCCTTTATGTATCCTGGCTTTAAAGCCATTGCCATAGCTGGTGGCAAAGTTGGTTGCGGCTTGGGCTTGTATTTATTCTTGGGCTTGAATTGAAGCACCTTGCCTTTCCCTGTTTCCATGATTTATACATCCCTCCTTCCTCCGTTATCCTTAATTATCCTTACTTATCTTTAGTTTAACATATTCTTATATATAGTCAACTAAAAGTTTGCAATTTAATATAAATCATGATAAACTAACGGAAGGGAGGGAGCTTGAATGGAAAAATATTATACTCCTGAAGAGATAGCAGATAATTTAAAAGTGCACCTAAAAACCGTATATAACTGGATTAAAAACGGTAACCTAAAGGCCGTCAAAATCGGTCATTTCTGGCGCATCTCCGAATCAGAATTAAACCGGCTTTTAAATAGCGGGGAACAGGAGTAATATAGGAGGGTGATGCCAAATGAAAAATAAAGACGCGCCCATTGGCTTGGATTTAGTTGATTACGTGCCAGACTATACTAAAACATGGGAAGAAAACTGGGAAATATACAGGGAAAAATATTTTAAGGTTTATGGCGAATATCCACCTGAACCGGAAAAAACCGAGTGGGAATAAGCGCTTTAATAAAATCTGGCACTTTTCTATTTGGGTTTACTTGGTTTAAGCATACCCTCCGCAACAATCCAAGTAGCGACAGACACTTTTTCAGCTATGGCCTGCTTTTCTTCCTCCAGGGCCGCAAGTTCTTTTTTCATTAACGGATATTGGCGCAATATAGCTTGGCAAAACCGCCTTACAGGTGTCGTCAGTTTATTCAAAAGACAGCCCTCCTTTTGATACACTATCTAGTGTGTCGCTAAAAAGCCTGTATTTACAAGCCTTTCAGCCTTCGTAATGCAAAAGTAATGCAATTACCAGCCCGCCGGTTTCTCTACTGGCCGGGCTATTCTACGTTTTTCCGCATACCAGCAGGCCAAGGCCACCGCTAAAACAAGGTCGTCGTGTATTCCTTCCCGCCAGGCTTCATAACTGTCATGGGCCGTCTTGACGTTGATTTTTACCTTAAAATTAAGCATTTCATCAACCAATACCTTGGCAAGTTTAAGGTCGCTTGCCACTTTCAACCTGCCGGATTGAAGCAGCACCTGCAGGGTCGTTACCAAGTCCCGCTTTGGTACGTGGTAGCCTCCATCACCGACAG
>LFRM01119256.1_pt2 | contig 19769 bp, 16 predicted proteins | sample 618341 | NCBI WGS metagenome assembly LFRM01 (sample SAMN03654438, study PRJNA283298) | anaerobic digester metagenome | isolation source: pool of bioreactors CSTR01a, CSTR02a, and CSTR03a thermophilic anaerobic... | place: Denmark: Kgs. Lyngby | collected 2014-05-21 | reverse complement strand
GCTTGGAGATCGTGTCTGGATAACGGCTGTCCCTATGAGATTCCGGACTTCAGGGATGAAGAGGCTCGCTCGAAGTATGAGAATGACCGCTGGTCGCCGTTCCCGGAAGATGCCGGTCCCGGTCAACCGTTCCCCAGCATTCGGGGGGACATCCAACCGACACCCGAGGCGATCGCCTATGCCCGCAAGCTGTGGGAAGAGGAGCTCGGTTTTCGTGATCAAGACTGACTCGTCTGACGGGGAACGGAGGATTATTCGTCCAGTCATCAATGGCATTCAGCTGCACTTGGAGACGCATTCCGGACTGTTTTCCCCGCATGGACCCGATGCGGGGACTTTGACCATGTTGGCTGTGACGCCATTGAGGTCACAGGAGTACGTGCTTGATCTTGGATGCGGTTATGGACTTGTCGGAGTCTATATGGGCAAGCTGTTTGGGGCCCGACAAGTGGTCATGTCGGATATTGATCCGCTGACTGTCGAGGTGGCTCGCCGAAACGCCGTACTCAATGATCTGAGCGAGATCCCCGTCATCTTGAGCGACGGCTTTGAGCGCATCAGAGAGAAAGACTTCACGTTGATTATGTTCAATCCGCCCTATCATGCGGATTTTGCCGTCCCCAAGGCCTTTATAGAGGGATCTTGGCGACATCTGGCCGTGGGCGGACGGCTGGTAATGGTCATTAAGCGAGTCACACGGTACAAGAACAAGTTGCGGGCTGTCTTCGGCGGGGTGAAGATCAGCCATGTGGGCGGCTATGCGATCTTGGAATCACAGAAGCGCAGTGAAAGCCGCAGGCCCAAACCGCCAAAGAAGACGACCAGGAAGCATCTTCGTCGCCTACAGGCTTCAGCAGCCAAGAAACGCCGCTAAACGGCACATGACGCGACCTTGTTCGGTCGCGCCATGCTTGTGTTGTAGGTTGTATGTCGATCATCGCTAGCACTTAGTGTAGCCGCAGGCTTTACAGACGAAACAGCCTTCCTCCCGAGCTAGGGCGGCGATTCCGCACGTGGGACACAGATCCATGCCGGAGCCGAAATCGATCGTGATCTGAATGCCTCGGCTTCGTTGGCTGTCTTCCAGATGAACCTTCAATGTCTTAGCCAAAGCGTCCGGGACGGAGGAGATGCGGTTGGCTCCGAACCCCACCGAGGTCGAACCTCCGATGTCGGAAAGGTGTTTCACTAGCATTTGAACCTTCTCATCAGCGGTTCTCATGTCAGCGTGCTTCAAGAACAACGTGGCCAAGCGCCCAAGTGCTTCGGACATGGCCGAAATGTCACTTCCGGCTTTGCCGATGTTGATGAATATCTCGATGGGATCTCCCTGATACTCATTTACGGTTATAAATGCCTTGCCCAACGGTGTAAGCCATTCGTATGTGGCACCCGTCAACTTCTGCGGTCTTCCGGGCCATCTGCGTTCCCTAGGCGGGGCGGTCAGTTTGGGAGCCGGAGCTTCTTGTGTCGATTCCGAAGGTTCGACCGGGGTTTTCTCTTTTTCTTCATCCTTTTTAGTCAGCACTTGCTCATCGCGGGATCCGTCTCTGTAGATGGTGACACCCTTGCAGCCCAGTTCATATGCGTATTCATAGAGCTCTTTTGTCTGTTCAACCGTGTAGTGGTTGGGAACGTTGGCCGTCTTGCTGATGGAGGAGTCTGTCCATCGTTGGATGGCCGCCTGGACCTGAATATGTTCTTTGGGTGTCAATTCCATTGCTGAGACGAAATAATCGGGCATATTGTCGAGCCGCCGTTCAAGGTCAGGGTGTTGATCAAAATACTCCGTGACGATCCGCTCCTGAACTTCTATGGTTCCCAGACGGCCCTTTCGCCAGTAGGTCCATGAGTAATACGGTTCGATGCCGGTGCTGGTACCGATCATGGTTCCGGTAGAGCCGGTCGGCGCTTGAGTCAGCACGCATACGTTGCGCATCCCATGCTCCTTGATGTGTTGACGCACATGCTCGGGCAGTTGCTTGATAAAGGCGCCTTGCATGTATTTCCCCTGATCGAACTTCGGGAATGAGCCTTTTTCGCCTGCCAGTTCGGAACTGGCCAAGTAGGCTTCGGTGGCTATGAAACGATACAGCTCATCAATGAACTCAAGACTCTCCGGCGAACCGTAGCGGATTCCCACGCGAATCAACAGTTCTCCCAGACCCATAGTCCCCATGCCGATACGCCGTTGTCCTTTTTGGACCTCTTCGTTTTGGGGGAAGAAGTAGGGCGTGATGTCAATCACGTTGTCCAAGAAACGCACGCCAGCGCGAATGGCCCGACGCAACGAGTCCCAGTCGACGGTCGCTTCTCCGATGCGCCCTATGGCGAAGCGGCTTAAGTTGATATGACCGAGATTACAGACTCCCCACGGCGGCAGGGGCTGCTCACCGCACGGATTGGTGCAAACAAGATCTTCAAAGTACCAGCTGTTGGACATCTCGTTCATGCGTTCCAGGAATACCACGCCCGGTTCACCGCTCATCCACGCGGACTCCACAAGTGTATTCCATATGTCACGTGCCTTCAGTGTGCGATGCACCTTGATCGGTTTGCCTCTTTCACGCCAGCGCTTGAGATTGCCGTCCCAAAGATCGTCATACTCAGGATCTTGCGTGTCGGGGAAGACAAGATCCCAGTTGGCGTCATTCTTGACGGCGTCCATGAAAGCCTGGCTGACCGCCACGGAGATGTTGGCATTGTTTATGGCCTGCATGTCCCGTTTGGCTGTGATAAACTCCAGCAGATCGGGGTGCCAATCCTCCAGGACCAACATGAGAGCACCCCGCCGGCTTCCGCCTTGCTCGACCAGACCCGTGGCAAAGCTGAACAGCGCGCCCCAGCTGACTGAACCCGAACTGCGTCCGTTGACTCCCGCCACATAGGACAGTCGAGGACGCAGGGGAGAGAGATTGATGCCCACGCCTCCGCCTCGGGACATGATCTCCACCATGTTGCCCAGAGTGTCAATGATGGCTTGCCGGGAGTCTATGCCACCTCCGTTATCACAGCGGATGGGAATAACATAGCAGTTATAGGCTGTAAGATTCTGCCCCGTACCCAGCATGGCGTTAATACGCCCGCCCGGACTGAATCGGAAATCCTCCAACAGCCAGAGAAACTCCCGTCTCCATTCTTCTTGTTTCTCAGGTGACTCCACAGTGACGGCGCTTTGCGCCAGGCGTCGCCACATATCCTCAGGGCGCAACTCCACGGGTTTGTCGACCTTCTTGCGGTCCTGAACAAGAAGCTCTCCTGAACTCTTCAGCTCGACGGTCAGTTTGTCTCCTTCCACGGACCGGACAATACCGATGTCTTTTTGGGGAAAACGAGGATCCTCTTTAACCAGGACCACGACCGTATCACCCGGCTTAATCTCCTTGTGCGGGTCCTTCATGGCATAGCGGTCAAGAAAAATGAGTTCCGATATCCCGTCCAAGATCATCCCTTCGACATTAGCATCCGACGAAGAGGTAGCTCGGGGTTGTGAATTAGGTAAAGATGAGGCCAATGAATAAGTCCCCCTTCTGTGAAAACTATGTACACCACCCGTCTTCACTATGCTTGGTTTTCAGGTTGGCCGTGTTGAAGCAGTTTTTCAAGTTCGCTCATGAAACGCTGGATATCCCCAAACTGCCGGTAGACAGAGGCGAAACGCACATAAGCCACCTCGTCGATCTCGCGCAGACCTTGCATGACCAACTCGCCGATTTTTTGGGAGGAGACCTCTTGTTCCATACGGTTGCGCAGAGTCATCTCTACCTGATCGACGAGGTTCTCCAGGGTAGCCAGTGGAACCGGTCGTTTCTCACATGCCGTGAGAAGACCTCGCAGGATTTTCTGGCGATCGAATGCCTCACGTCTGCCGTCCTTTTTGATGACGATGAGCGGAAAGGACTCGATCCGCTCATAGGTAGTAAACCGGCCGTCACAGCCAGAACAAGCTCTTCGGCGCCGAATGACGCGACCTTCGGATGTCGGACGCGAATCAAGGACGCGACTGTCCGTCTGTCCGCAGTAAGGACATCTCATAACGTCACCCACTACACAATATATAGTAGACAGAAAAATACAAACACTACATATGGCAGAGGCTATACTTCTGCGCCAGGGATCTCAAACCTTTCTGGGTGACCCATGTCTATCTTTTAAGAAAAATATCGGATCCAAAAGAAGCCTTGGCTCCGTGCTTTGGGAAGACTACTGCTTGCAAGGGGGTGATGGCATGAAAAACATCGGTACAATAGACGCTCTCGTGCGTATAGCGGCGGGCACTCTGGCCTTGGTCCGGGCGAACAACCCGTCTCGATCAAAGAGGGCCTGGATGCTGGCCGCATGCGGTGCCGTGCTGATCGGGGAAGGCGTGACGCGTTTTAGTCCGTTCTATGCCGCGGTATCTTTGACGACCCTGGAGGACGAGACAGCTCCGGTGCGCTTTCGTCTCGGCCCGATACTCTATCGCCGCGATACTGCTCGTTCCAGGGGTGGGTGTACCCTGTGGGGGGTGACGCAAGAAGACGGCGGACCCGACAGGCTCCGGCGAATAAAGCGGAATGGCCTTTGAGAGGAGGCTGGCAATAGCCTCAAATGAGTGGCAGGGATAGGGCCTTAAGTTGTGGAAGAACCAGAGCGTGCGTAAAGCAGCTCAGGGAGGCTGAGGTAGAATTATGGCAAACGTTGAACATATCCGTAACACATGGGACCAGCTTTACCGAGAGCATCTGCCTCAAGGGTTCGCCACGGTACGTGAATTGCCGGGGGTAGTGGTGGGTATCCACTCAGTTATCGACGGGCTCAAGCGTCTTGATGTCGCACAGATCGAAAAGATCCTGGAAGAGGACCCGAGCTTGGCGGATGCCGCCTTGGAGGCAAGCCAAGAGGATCTTGTCCCGGGCGAGATCAACACGCCTCGTGATTTTGTCATCGGCTTGTTCACGTCATTCAGCAGAGGCAAAGCCCTGCAATTGATGATTCGGCAGGAATCGGTTTTCAACTGGATCCTGGAGAAGTTGGGCTATGACTATCTTCGCATGGGCGGAACCTCGGGTAACATGGCCAATTCTTTGTCACCGTTGGGATTTCCCATGGTGGTCTATGCCAATCCGCTGACGCGTGAGTTAGCTGAGCTTTTTGTCGAAAGGCCCAATCTGAAGGTATTGGCCGCTGACGGCACACTGAAGGCACCCAAAGAGGCTGCTCAGGGCGAGGGTATCAAAGCATTGCACATGATCGTGGAGTACTCCACGGGAGATACGGTTACCGTAAAGGGTAAGAAGATTACAACACCTCGGGCCAACCGGTTCATCGCCGCCTGGAATCCGGTTAACAATAAGTTGCAGATCGATCCGACCTGGAAAGAGAATTTCTTGGCCATCGCCGGTCAGTTCAGTCACTTCGTCGTCTCCGGGTTCCACATTCTCTCCGAGCGCTATCCCGATGGCACCACCTATGCTGATTATCTGACTCCGGTAGCGGATTATCTGGCCGAAGTGCGAGCCCGCCATCCGCATTTGCGTCTGCATTACGAGTTTGCCAGTATCGCCAGCTCGCAGATTCGGCAAGGTATACTCAAGGAGATTCTGCCCAAAGTGCACAGCCTTGGCCTCAACGAGGTCGAGCTGGCCGCAGTATTGGACGACATGGGCGCTACGGAAGAGGCAGCAGCGCTGCGAAAAGGAGAAGGTATGGCCTCCGTACTCGAGGGTATGGATCGGTTGATGCGCTCTACTGGCCTGGACCGCATCCAACTGCACGATCTCGGTTACTACTTGACGCTGGTTCGTCCCGGCTATGCATCTCGGGAGACAACCCGGACCGGGTTGATCCTGGCCGCCACGTTGGCCGCCTCTCGCACCGCGACGGGCAAGGTGGGCACCGAGGAAGAGATACGCCAGGGCTTGGAGTTCCCGTTTATGGATGTGGCTTTGGAGAAGGCGGTAGAGATCGGCGAGTTTATAGGTGACGAGCAGTTCGCGACCACGGGTCTGGGCACATGGAAGGAATGGGATGTTGCATATCTGCCAACTCGAGTGGTGCCCAAGCCCGTCTTGACGGTTGGCTTGGGAGATCTGATCTCGGCATCGGCCTTTGTTGTCGGAAGCCCCGCCGGTGTCTGATCTCGGACTGCAGGGTCGGCTCCTCAAGGATCCGGCCCTTTTTTGATGCACCCGAACTGACCGGCACGCAAAGCTTAATCGATCAGGCGAAGCGGTATGGATGGTGCGACTCCGTCAGGTCGCCGTGGCGATAACACGCGATTTCATGCCGGCGGTCGGCGGCGATCTCCTACTTCAAACACTTGACGTCGTGCCGTAAGGCAGGGGTGTGGGTGCACCCCTGCCCGCGTGCCTGTCTGGATCGATACAACCCATACGGTGGTAATGGTCCCCTCAACAATGCTGTCGAGCGTTTTGTGCAGGTGGCACTGCCCGCTGCCTTGGAGACCCGGGTTGTTCAATCACCTGTTGCCAAGCCCGAAGCCGGAGAAGTACCCGAGGGTGCCTCAACGCCTGCTCGTAACGTAGGCCGTCACTTAGGCTGGCCGAGCTTGCGACTGCTGCCGCCCATGGTCGACCACCGCAGACAACGACTGTCGAAAGGTGGATCAAGTCAGGTGCTCAATCTTGCCACAACTCGGTCGAGATGTAGCGTTCCCCGGTATCCGGTAAGATGACCACAATCATCTTTCCTTTGTTTTCAGGCCTGGCGGCCACCACGGAGGCGGCATGAGCGGCGGCTCCTGATGATATGCCCACCAGAACGCCTTCTTGACGGGCCAATTGGCGTGCCGCGTCCATCGCCTCTTCGTCTTGCACCTGTACAACCTCGTCCACCACTTGAGGATCGTAGACATCCGGAACAAAACCGGCTCCGATTCCCTGGATTTTGTGCGGCCCGGGGTTGCCGCCTGAAAGGACCGGTGATTTTGCCGGCTCCACAGCGACTATGCGCACTGCCGGTTTGCGTCCTTTCAAAGCCGAGCCGATTCCGGTGATCGTACCGCCCGTACCGACGGTGCCAACCACTATGTCCACTGTTCCATCCGTATCACGCCAGATCTCCTCGGCCGTCGTTTCCCGGTGTGTCTGGGGATTTGCTTTATTGGAGAACTGCATCGGTATGAGACTGCCCGGGATTTGCTCAGCCAGCTCTTTTGCCTTGCGTATCGCCCCTGCCATACCTTCGGATCCGGGAGTCAGAACCAATTCGGCACCGTAAGCTTTGAGCAGCGCCCGACGTTCTTGGCTCATCGTCTCAGGCATGGTCAGGATGAGTCTGTAGTCCCTGGCGGCACAGACAAGCGCCAGGCCGATACCCGTGTTACCGCTCGTCGGTTCTATGATCACGCTCCCCGGACGTAAAAGGCCCTGTGCCTCGGCGGCGGCGATCATACCGAAGGCGATACGGTCCTTTACGCTCCCCCCAGGATTGAAATACTCCAACTTGGCATACACTTCGGCGCCCGTGCGCGTGCTGATCCCACTCAACCTCAGTAGGGGCGTGTTCCCGATAAGATCAGTGATATTTCTTGCCAGTTTTGCCATGTCACAATCTCCCTTGAGAATGTGCATTCATGCTAGCATGAGTTGTCCGGGAGCGCAAGAACGACAGGCAGCAAAACGTCACTACCCCGAAAAATCTCTTGCGCGGTAGAAACCGCCTGGCATATGACACACTCGACAAGCGACTGAACCGTTGCCAAGTGGCCCGAGATCTTCTCCCGCCTACAATCTATACTCGAACCGAGCAGGATAGAGCCAATGGTCCCTATGCCGCTCAAAGAGGCACACGTTGATGTGGTGTCAGTCTTGCGAGAAAGGGCCCACGCCGTACCTGCAGTAGCCGCTTTTTGTGAGGCCATTTTGGGCCCCTTGACTCAAGATTATCTGGGCCCCGTTAGGTTGAGAGGCACCGTTTTCCTCAATGTACGGCGGTCGGATCATCAAGGCCAACGGTTGAAGCAAAAAAAACATTTGACAGATGGCCGGAGCCTGGATATACTCCAGATAATCTGTTTCTCCAAAAAGTGTATACAGGCAAGAGCTCTTATCAAGAGTGGCGGAGGGACTGGCCCGATGAAGCCCGGCAACCGGCAACCTTTTTGGTTGTGTCATGGTGCTAATTCCTGCAGGAACGAGTTCCTGGGAGATGAGAGAGGGTCTGCGCGTAGGTTATCTATATGCCTCTCCCTATCCCGGGAGAGGCATTTTGCGTAGCAGACCAAGGAGGTCAGGACAATGACATCAGCCAACAAGTATCGCTTCGAGACTCTCGCTGTCCACGCCGGCCACAAGTGTGACCCGACTACGGGGTCTTGTGCCGTGCCGATCTATCAGACCGCGGCATACGTCTTTCGCGACGCCGATCATGCGGCCAATCTTTTCTCTCTGACGGAATCGGGCTATATCTACAGTCGACTGTCAAACCCAACGGCGACCGCCTTTGAAACGCGCATGGCTGCCTTGGAAGGGGGGGTGGGAGCCCTGGCCGTTGGCGCCGGGCAGACGGCTGAGTTGTTTGCCGTTTGCAATATCGCCGGTGCCGGTGACGAGGTTGTCTCTTCCACCAGTCTGTACGGCGGCACGTATACGCTTTTTGCCAACACCTTGCGCAAATTCGGTATCACCTTCAAGTTCGTCGATTCTGAGGACCCGGAGAACTTCCGCAAAGCCATCGGTCCCCGTACCCGCGCTTTGTATGCCGAGACCATAGGCAATCCGAAACTGGACGTCCTGGACATCGAGGCCGTCGCCGATATAGCCCATGAGCATGGCATTCCCCTCATCGTGGACAACACGTTTGCCACGCCTTATCTGTGTCGTCCGATCGAGTGGGGAGCTGACATCGTCATTCACTCCGCCACCAAGTGGATCGGGGGGCACGGAACCTCCATCGGCGGGGTGATCGTCGACAGCGGTCGGTTTGACTGGAACAACGGGAAGTTTCCGGAGCTGACTCAACCAGACAGCAGTTATCATGGCTTGGTGTACACGGAGCATTTCGGTTCCGCGGCCTATATTGCCAAGTGTCGTCTGCAACTCATGCGCGACATGGGAGGCCCGCTTGCTCCGTTGAACAGCTTTCTCCTGCTCCAAGGTTTGGAGACTCTGTCTCTACGCATGGAACGACACACGCAAAACGCGCTGGCCGTGGCCCGCTTCCTTGCTCAGCATCCTGCGGTGAGCTGGGTAAGCTATCCCGGATTGGAGGATCATCCTTCGTTCGCTTTGGCCCAAAAATACTTGCCGCGGGGCGCCGGTGCCGTGATCACCTTCGGTATTCACGGCGGACGGGAGGCAGGGCGGCGCTTTATCGGGGCTCTCGAGCTCTTCTCCCTGGTGGCCAACGTAGGTGATACCCGCTCACTTGTCATCCACCCGGCGTCAACGACTCATAACCAGCTGACCCCGGAAGAGCAAAAAGCCAGCGGGGTCAGCGAGGACCTGATTCGCCTGTCAGTCGGCATTGAACACGAAGAAGACCTCATTGCCGACCTTGACCAGGCTTTGAAGCGAGTCGTCTCTTAAGGCGAATGCGTGGCGACAGTATAGGGAAAGGAGCATCAAGTCTGATGGCCTATGTGACGCAAACCGCCCCCAAAAGTGCCTTTCCGAAACTGAAGCGTCGTCCGTTCGTGCGCTATTTCACGCTGGATCCGGAGGTTCCGTTTGTCTTGGATTCGGGACGCAAGTTCGGACCGGTGACTCTGGCCTACGAGACCTATGGCAAGTTGAACGCGGCGCGCGACAACGCTATTCTCATAACGCACGCACTGACCGGTGACTCACATTGCGCCAGCCACGGCAGTCATGATCCGGAACCCGGTTGGTGGGAGTCGCTGGTCGGACTGGGGCGCGTCTTTGACACCCGTCGCTATTTCATCATTTGCAGCAATGTGCTCGGCGGGTGCCAAGGCTCAACCGGACCGGCCTGTTATGATCCTGCCACGGGAAGACCCTATGGCATGCGTTTTCCGGTGATCACCATCCGGGATATGGTTCGTGCACAGAAGGCACTTATAGATCACTTAGGTATCAGACGTTTGGCTAATGTCGTGGGAGGCTCGATGGGAGGCATGCAAGCTCTCACTTGGGCCGTGGAGTATCCGGAGGCGGTCGGCTCTTTGATCGTGATTGCAGCCCCGGGACGAGCCTTCTCACAGTCCATCGCCTATAACGAGGTCATGCGCCGGGCGATCATGACCGATCCGCAGTGGAACTCGGGTGATTACTACGGCACGCCGGGGCCCGTCAACGGACTGGCCACGGCGCGCATGCTGGGGATGATCACCTACCAAAGCGATGAGTCCATGATGCTCAAGTTCGGGCGCGAGTTCGTCAGCAACGGACACCATGATCCGTTCGACATGAGGACTCAGTTCCAGGTGGAAAGCTACCTACACTACCAGGGGGCCAAGCTAGTTGAAAGATTCGACGCCAACACCTACTTGTACCTGATCCGGGCCATCGACCTTTTCGATCTCAGTTGGGGGCATCCCAGCTATGAAGCGGCGTTAGGTCGGATCTCCTGCCCGGTTCTTATCGTGGGAGTCTCCTCCGACATTTTATATCCCACCTGGCAGCAAGAGGAGATCGTCACCATTCTCAGAAGTCAAGGTAAGGAAGTCGAATACGAGGTGATCGAAACGCCGTTTGGACATGATGGGTTCTTGATCGAGTTCGAGAAGATGGAACCGATGCTCAGGCGTTTTCTGTCTCGTTGTTGCAACCAAGCCGGACATCTGAGAAGGAGCGATTCTGCTTGTCTAGTGGATGCCTGATTTTCATCATGGGTCGCCAACGCGCGGGTAAAGATACCGCCGCGGATTACTTGGTCAATTACTACGGATTTCGCAAGCTACCTTTAGCCAAACCGGTCTATGAGATCGCCTGCCGGCTGTTCGGTATGGTCGGAAAAGAGCGCGGGCTTCTCATCGACATCGGAACGAAGATGCGGGAGATAGACATCGATGTCTTTCCGAAAGCGGTATGGCGCGAGGCGATTGGCAGTGTACAAGACGCAGACCGAACATTGACCCTGCCACCGCAGACGCGGATCGTCGTGCCCGACACCCGCTTCCCCAATGAGTGGGAGTTTTTCAAACAACGCGGCGGTTTGGGGATTCGGGTGGTCGCCTCACAGAGAATAAGGGCGACTCGCCCGGGTTATGATGCGGAGTTTGAGTCGGATCCCACGGAAACCAGTCTTGATGACGCGCCGGCCGATGTCGTGATCACAAACGAGGGCACCTACGGCACCTTCTATGATGCCCTCGATCGCTTTATGACGCAGCAAGTGGGTCTCAAAAGGGCAAGGTGAAACGGAGGTGAGCTTCATGGCAGAGGCTGAAGTGGTGAGACTTGGGTTCATAGGCTGCGGCTCTCATGCCCGTCTGGCTTTATATCCCCAGATTCATCGCATCCCTGAGCTCGATTTGGTGGCCGTGTGCGATCTCAATGAGAGCCGGAGAACCAAAGCCAAGCGCGATTTCGGTGCCCGGCATGACTATGCCGACTTTCGCGCTATGTGTGACGAGCAGGATCTCGATGCGGTCTGTATCGTCGGGCCTCCCACAATGCAATATGAGATCGGGATGGAGATCCTCAAAAGCTATCGCCTGCCCATATTTGTCGAAAAGCCTCCGACACTCACCTATGCGCAAGCTCTGGAGCTGGCCCAGGCGACGGAAGAGGCCGGGGTATGGGGTATGACGGGCTTTATGAAACGTTTTGCGCCGGCCTACGTCGCCGCCGAACGGATCTGCCGCAGTGAGGAGTTCGGACGGGTAACCATGGTTGATCTGCGCTACACACATGGCCCTTATCCGCTTATATGGGGATTGTCTCCCGAACCGTATTGCTGTCTGGTAGGAAACAGCTGCCATATCTTCGATTTGGCCAGGTTCTTCGGTGGCGATGTGGCGGAGGTGTACGCTCGTCTTTGGTATCCGGGATCGGGCGGCAGTTTTGCCTTTGCCATAACGCTGGCTTTTGTCAACGGAGCGGTCGGAGTGATCAATTGCAACGGCACTGATGACACGGGATGGATCATGCGGGAGTACTGTGCAGTTAGCGGTCTGTGCTCAAGCGTTGAGGTCGAGGACATGATTCACCTGCGCTATCGCCGGGGTGAACGCTGGGAACCGGGCGAAGAAGTGCGTTCGTGGGTACAAGCGCAGACCATGCATCCGCATGCGGTTGCCGGAAGCACCGGCGCCGACAATTACGGTTATTACGGGGAGCTCAGGCATTTTGCTCGGTGTGTACTGGGTAAGGAGTCTCCGCGTTCGACCTTGCTGGACGGAGCGAAAAGCCTCCAGATGGCGGAAGCCATTTGGCAAAGCTCGCAATCACAAAAGCCGGTGTCACTGATCTAGACGTTAGGAGGCGTTCTTTGTGGTTCGCTTGGGCATTGTCGATTTTGATTCATCACATGCGGTGGCTTTTACCCGGATTTTGAACCAAGTTCATCCTTCTAAGGAGCAGTGGGTGGTAGGTGCCAGAATCGTTGCCGGTTGTCCATTGCCTTCGGCAGTTCAAAGCGAAGAGAAGGTCAAAGAGTATGCCCAACAGTGCGCGGCAGCCGGGGTGGAGATGGTAGACTCTCCGGAGGAGCTGCTCGGAAGAGTGGACGGAGTGATGATTGAATCGGACGACGGACGGACTCATCTTGAGCGAGCCCGCCCCTTTTTGGAGGCCGGATTGCCCGTCTGGATTGACAAACCGCTCGCTTTTTCTTTGGCGGAGGCCCGAGAGATTCTGGATTTGGCCGCCTCGCATAAGGCTCCGGTCTTTTCGGCCTCTTCCTTGCGGTATGCCGCGGAAGTGGTCGACGTCAAACAGCAGAGCCAGACCTACGGTGAGGTTTTGGGTGCCATGACATTCAGTCCGAGCAAAGACCAAGGTTCCAACCCGGGGCTGATCTACTACGGAATACATGCCATTGAGATGCTTTATGCACTGATGGGACCGGGATGTCGCTGGGTAAGCGGCGCCGAGAGTCCGGAGGGCATAGTGGTTACCGCCCAGTGGGATGACGGACGGATCTGCTCCTTGCGAGGAACACGCGCCGGTTCACACGCTTTTGGCTTCACCGCCTGGTGTGAGAAAACGGTTGTGCAAAGGGTGGTCAACACTGGCTTTATCTATCGCGAACTGATGAAACAGGTCGTGGTATTCTTTCAAACAGGGATCTCGCCGGTGCCGCTCGAAGAAACCTTTGAGACTATCGCCTTCGGTCAGGCCGCGCTTACGTCCTTGAAAAGACAAGGAGAAAGAGTTCCTGTCGAACGATATTGAGTTTTGACCGGCCTTCTCGGCCAAACGAAGACATCGCCGCCGACGGTCAGGCGCGCCAGTGCCATGATTATCGCTATGGCGATTCGGCCGGGTCGAAATATCCATGGCACCTCCCGCCAAGCGTATGGTCAGCAAGCAGATCGCCTAACGAAATCGAGACGGATTGCGCGGGTGGAGCTGTCGGTTGCGGCGGCCTGCGGCGCACGAATTCGGGCTCTGCAACGGTGCCTCGTCAACCGGGGCGGTGACGCCTCAGAAGAAAAAAGGCAACGTAGACAGGCGCAGGCGTGAAGCTCGTACGCATCGTACGTCTGTCGAGGATAAAGCCGCCGGTGATGTGCCGCGGCCAGTGTAGCGATGATCGAGAGAGGCTTGACCATTGTCGGCGGGTTCATGGTATTGGCTTCCGTCATGGCGAGGGAAGTCGCGGTCTTCCATAGGGGCAGATACTCGCCACATTGACACTGTGTGCCCCGCCCTTGTTTTGCGGCCCGGGCTTTGGGCCGCGGCGCGAACAGCTACACGCAAGACTGGCGGATTCCGCCGAACGGTGATCCCGCGGAAAGCCGCGGTTGAGATGGACTGTGTCTGAGCAAGTTTTGTTTGGGCGGACAGTCAAAACAGGGATAGGAGTATGAAGAATCGTGACCGGTGCTGCAAACGCGGAGAAGATAACACGGGAGAAGGCATGGGAGTTTCTCACAAAACATGTCACGAATGAAAACCTGTTAAAGCACGCCCTGGCAGTGGAGGCTTGCATGCGCGCTTATGCCCGAAAATACGGGGAAGACGAAGAGCGCTGGGCCATAGCCGGGCTGCTTCATGATGTCGACTTCGAAAAGCATCCCTCTTTGGATGAGCATCCCGCCGTAGGAGTCTCTTGGTTACGCGAGGCGGGCTATCCCGAGGATATTGTCGAGGCCGTTGCCGGACATGGCGATCACATGCAAGTCCCGCGCACGACACAGATGGCCAAAGCTCTTTATGCCGTCGACGAGATATCGGGATTTGTCATCGCAGTGGCTCTGGTACGGCCATCCAAAAAGGTTGCCGAGGTCAAAGTCAGCTCCGTAAAGAAGAAGATGAAAGACAAGGCATTCGCCCGCTCGTGCGATCGCGAACAGATGCGAAGATCCGCAGAAGAGCTCGGAGTACCTTTTGACGAGCATGTGGAGCTGGTCATCCAGGCTCTCTCCGGCGTGGCGGATATCTTGGGTGTATAGGTTTAGCCCAGGGCTTTGATCGAGCGTCTAAGGAGCTCGTTGACCCGCAATGGCCGCTCTCTTGGGGCGACACCCGCCAAATCAACCGCCCTCAGCGCTTCCAACAGGCATCCTGAGTCGCTTCTTTGGCTCCGGGCACCTGCGGCAGGTGGTTAAGCGCCAAGGTCTGAGATAACGGGCAGTGTCACCTGCAAAAGCGCTCGATATCATCGGCGGGAAGACCATGAACACCGTGAGGCGTTTGGCGACCTAAACAGACATGTGGGCAGGGGTGTGCCAAAACACCCCTGTACCACNNACCGCTACCACCGCACGTCGTCAAGTGCTTAAACAGCCATGTGGCTGGCGACCATCCCTGACGCTTTACGGATTGCCCATCACGAACGCGACATGATGAGGTTAAACACCTCTTGTCGCGTCTTTTCGTCTTTGCGGAAGATGCCCCGCAAAGCAGACGTTACGGTCAGACTGCCCGGCTTTTTTATCCCGCGCATGCTCATGCACATGTGTTCCGCTTCGATTACCACGCAGGCTCCCCGAGGTTGTAGGCGCTCAACCATCATATCGGCAATCTGGGAAGTAAGCCGCTCTTGCATCTGGGGTCTGCGGGCCATGCCTTCAACAACCCGGGCCAGCTTACTCAAACCGGTGACCCGTCCTTGTGTCGGTATGTAGGCGACATGAGCCTTGCCGATAAAGGGCAAGAAGTGATGCTCACACATCGAGTAAAAGGGGATGTTTTTGACTAAAATCAACTCTTCATGCCCTTCTTCAAACACAACTTCCAGATGCTGTCCTACATCCTCATACAAGCCACTGAAGATCTCTTCATACATCTCCGCCACTCTGCGCGGGGTATCCCGAAGCCCTTCGCGATTCGGATCTTCACCTATGGCCTCAATGATCATCTGCATTGCGATACGGATTTTGTCTTTATCAACCACCTGAATCTCCCCCAATCAATGGTCGGTCATTCTGCTCAGACTTCGCTTCTTCCTGCGTGGCCCGTTCAGGAGCTTATTGCAGTCTCAATTCGAAGATAGGCCGAATCTGTCGACAGACAACCTTGCTCATTCGACACGTCTGTTTTGTCTGATCTGATAACATAAGCTGCACCATGAACTAGGTGGTGCTTTTTAAATGTCAAGGCGTACCGCTTCCGCGTTTTCCGTCCGACAGCCCTTGAAGGAGACAAGCATCCCCAGACGCCTGCTCTCATTGTTTTATAGCCTATTTGCTGCCCCTGATGCGTGGGCGGTCAATACTCTGAGTTTTTTGGCGGGCCGAGCCAGCCTGATGGGCGAGATCCACCCGTTTGGAGTGGCGTTGGTCTTTATCATATTGCGCACCGGGCACAGATTGCGAGCCTTGTCTGCGACTGTGGGCGTTCTTGTCGGTATGGCTACCGTAGCGGGGACGGGCCCTCTCTTCAGCGTTGCCGCAGCTCTTTTGGCGGCCTTCATCTTTCACAAAGCACACAAAAAGACTTATGATATTAGTGGCTGGCCGGGAGCGATTGATCTGGTCGGGCTGTTGATGATCACGCGGCTGGCCGAAGGCTATCTGATCGGCATCACGACACGCACCGTGGCCGTGATCCTTTTGGAAGCCATGATGGTTTTGTTGGCTACGATGCTTTTTGCTCCTTTGGCCCGCTTGGTGCGGGAAGAGTGGCCCTATCGGCTGCATACGGAACAACTGGTCTCGGTTGGATTGGCCGCGGTAGTGGTGGGCATGGGTTTGGCGGGACTCAGCGTCGGTCCGATTCAGTTGTGCGAGGTGTGGAATCGCTGGGTTACTCTGGTCGCCGCCCTCTTAGGACGCGGAGCGATCGGAGCCGCACAGGGTGTGGCTCTGGGGATCATGGCCGAGTTGTCGTCCGTGCGGTTGCTTGGAGGCGGCGTTGGGGTATACGGTATTTCAGGGCTGTTAGGCGGTTTGTTCAGCCGCGGCGGCAAGGCAGGGGTGGTGGCCGGTTTCTTTGTCGGCAACTTGATCGCTTCCGTACAGGCAGCCACGGGCGAAAGCATCGTTATCGGTTTTGTTCATTCATTGGTGGCCATGGTCTTTTTCGGACTGACTCCCGAGCGATTCATCTGGCGTTTAGCCAGAGCCATTCCGGGCACTGAGGCAGAACTTGCGGTAGCCGCGGCCCGTGAGACACACCTAAAAGAGACGGTGACCGAAAGACTTGAGCAGCTCTCCGGCATATTCGGGGAATTAGCACAGGTCTTTGCCGAAGTCTCGCAGGATCCCGTTCGAGGAGGAAAACACTCGGAGGAGCTCTCGGTCCGACTCGAACAGGCCCGCCGGATTGTCCCACACCAACTGCGCGGTTTGGAACGGATTACCGCTCACCTTGCCGAACAAGTTCGGATTGATGATGGACGATCGGAGGAATTGGAAGCGCGGATTGCTGAGGAACTGACACGGCAAGACATCCCTTATCGAAACTTGCGGGTGCTTCATGCCGCCGGAGAACATCCGGAGGTCAGTCTGGTCTACGAAGGCGTCTGCAACGGTGAGGGCTCGTGTTGTCGACGGGTGGCCCAAGCTGTTACCTCGGCTTTGATCGAGACTTACACCCCGTGGCAAGTTGACTGTCAGGGTCGCAAGGGAAGTTGCCGAATTCGGCTGCTTCCCGAGCGACCCTTTGAACTGATCGTCCGAGGGGCCACCGTTCCGAGAGAGCCGGGAGCGGTGTCAGGAGACACGTACGCCAAAGCGGAACTGGCAGACGGAAAGGTGGCTCTGTTGCTCAGCGACGGTATGGGGGTGGGGCCCCGAGCCGCACTGGAGAGCAAAGCTACGGTGACCATGCTGCAAAGATTGATCAGCGTCGGCTTCGACCGTGAGTTTGCCGTGCAAACCGTGAATTCCGTGATGTTACTGCGTTCCATGGAAGAAACCTACGCTACACTCGATTTGGCCGTGATCGATCTGTTCACCGGTGAACTGGAGTTTCTCAAAATTGCCTCGGCGCCCAGTTTTCTCCGACGAGAGAATAGGGTGGACATCATCCTTTCCGACTCACTGCCAGTGGGGATTATCAGTGACATAAAGGTACCTACACAGAGGTATGTGCTGCGGGCAGGTGACATCCTCGTCATGGTCACGGACGGTGTTTTGGATGCATTGCCGCGAGGAATCAATCCTGAAGAGTGGTTAGCGCGCTACATACGACGGGATGACGGAGCCGATCCCATGGGATTGGCCGAGAGTCTTTTGACCCTCAGCGGAGAGAAGGCCGGCGAATTGCGTGACGACATGACCGTAGTGGTAGCCAAGCTGTTGCGGCGTACGACGGATCTTGATACGCTCCTGCGCGGCGATCTGCCCGTCTTTCATCGCTATAGATAGTATCTGTGCATGTCTAATATGTATAATAGAAGCGACGTCACCTACTGTTGGAGAGGCTTAATGTCGCACATGCTTCGAATGAAGGTCGAAACCCTGATACGCCGCCACCGGATGTTGGTGCCCGGTGACGGTGTCGTTGTCGCGTGTTCCGGAGGAGCGGACTCTCTCACGCTTCTAGGAATGCTCGTGGCTTTGCGGGCCGATTACAACCTTCGACTGACAGCAGTCTATATCGATCACGGCTTGCGACCGGAGGCGGGCGAAGAGGGTGAGTATGTGAAACATATAGCCGCCCGTTGGGGAGTGCCGGCACTGGTACGCCGCGTGGAGAAGGATCTCCACGTGCCCGGCCAATCGGTCCAAGAACTGGCGCGTCTGGAACGCTATCGTCTTCTCGATGAGGTGGCTCATCAGCTAGGTGCGGCGCGCATCGCCACGGGGCATACCGCCGATGATCAGGCAGAGACCTTGGTTATGCGCTTTGTGCGCGGCACCGGATCTCACGGTCTGGCGGGTATTTTGCCCGTAGTCGGCAGAGTGATTCGACCGCTGCTGCTTGTTCGCCGCGATGAAACTGAAGCGTATTGTGCCCGACAAAAGATAGTACCCGTTCACGACCCGAGTAATGACGAAGATGTGTATCTGCGCAACCGGATACGCCATCACCTCATTCCGGAATTGCTGGCTCTCAACCCACAATTCGTCGAGGCCATGCTCAATCTGGCGGAAACGGCTCGCGGGGAGAACGAATGGATAGAACTCGAAGTCAGTGAACTGCTCAACAAGGCAATCCCAACAGATGGCGGCTGGTGGATGTCAATGGACGTATTCCATGATCAGCCGTTGGGATTGCAGCGTCGCGCCCTGCGCGCTCTTTTGCGGCGTTTCGATCTGGGAAGTGAACCGGATTTTGATCATATAGAGAGCATCAGGGATATGCTGAGGCGAAGCCGAACGGGATCCCGCGTCTGCTTGCCTCACGGTCTTGTAGTTTGGATGGAAAAAGAAGGGTTCTGGGTAGGACCTAAGGCCCCGATCGTCGAATTTGAAGACGTTGTTCCTTTGCCCGGTCGCATCCGGATTCCAAATTCTGATTTGTGTCTGGTTACGAGTATTAGGGCAGGAGGGCTGGACTCGGTGAGCGAAGTGAAACACTGGCAAACCGATAGTCAACGGCCTTGGGACCCTGAGGGTAGGAGTGTTGTCTTGGACAGAGAACGGATTATTGGGTGCCTGCGAGTCCGCAATTGGCATCCGGGCGACCGTTACTGCCCTCTGGGTATGTACGGAGAGAAAAAACTACAAGATATGTTCGTAGATGAGGGGGTTCCTCAACGCTGGCGCCGCCGGCTGCCTGTCGTGGTTGATGATCAGGGGATCCTTTGGGTTCCGGGAGCCAGGCCGGCTGACAGGGCGAAGGTCACTTCTGCGACCAGAATGCTTGTTGCGTTGAGCGTATGTAAGAGCGATGCATAGCCACAAAGAGGTAAGACTATGCTCACTTGATCACCTGTGTTATAATGAAGCTCATGGGCTTGCCGGATCACACGTTCTTCTTGTACTGTCGACGCCTGTCAGGGTGGGTCATCCGCCCTTTTTGTGTGCTACTCGAGGGGAGGGCGCGTTTTGAACAAGTTTCTCAGGGGCATCAGTCTCTACTTGCTGATTGCCGTTTTAGCAGTCTCCATAGTGAGTAGCCTGTATTCGCCGCAGGAGCCAACAACATCCATCAGCTACAGTGATTTTATACGTCTGCTTGATCAGGGGCAAGTCGCCAAAGTGCGTCTCATAGGCGAACAGGCTATGGAGGGTGTGCTCAAAGACGGTAACAGATTCTCTACGTATGTACCGGCAGGTACGATAAACCTGGGGGATAGGCTTACCG
>LFRM01362187.1_pt4 | contig 19797 bp, 14 predicted proteins | sample 618341 | NCBI WGS metagenome assembly LFRM01 (sample SAMN03654438, study PRJNA283298) | anaerobic digester metagenome | isolation source: pool of bioreactors CSTR01a, CSTR02a, and CSTR03a thermophilic anaerobic... | place: Denmark: Kgs. Lyngby | collected 2014-05-21 | reverse complement strand
ATAATAAATGCTGCAACAGGTATTGACTTTATAGTTACTAAAAGTGGGTATAAAAGTGACTTTATCCATTTTACGCTATGCGACAAAGGCGCTAATAGTAATGCTGTAAGTATAGATATAAAGATACCAAGAAATACTCTAAGAGAAGAATATCCAATTGACATCCAAAATTCAGATTCACCTGATAAAATAATTAGTCTTTTAAATACGTCCAATAAAGAAACAAAGAGAAAGTTATCGCTATTTAATATAGCGACACTCTCCCACACTACTATCCAAAAGATTACTGTCCATACCTTAAGTTTATCAGGCCTTTTCATCGTCTCCTCTATTCGTTTATGTAGTAAAATTCGTCAGCCGGCAGCTTTCCGCCTACGGCTTTTGGATTTTGCTTATGTAACTCTTCAAGGTATCCCTTAAGCTTAGTCTTCATTTCATCTCCTGTAATACATACGATATTGCATGTAGGAATAGCTGCCTTAGCAACTTCTTCAGGGAATATTTCATATTTTCCGATAAGCTTTGCAGCTTCATCGATATTCTCGTTTACAAAAGTAACGCTTTGTTCATAGCTTTCTAAAAACCTGTTAACTGCGTCTTCGTTATTTTCAACAAATTCTTTATTTCCGATAATTACTCCCGTGATTAGGGTGCTAGTATCGTTTACCTTATTCCATTCTTCCGTTAAATCAAGGGCTATTCTAACGTCTTCACCTTTCATAGTACTTGTCGTTACAAATGGCTGCGGAAGCATAGCTATTGTATTTTCATTTGATATTAAAATTGCTGAGCACTCTGAATGCTCGCTTTTCCACTGAATATCAACATCCTTTTCTGGGTCTAGTCCGTTAGCTTCTAACAGATAATTTAAGCAGTATTCAGGCGTTGCCCCTTTACCTGATGCTATAATTGTTTTTCCTCTTAGATCTTCTATGCTCGTAACATTATCGCCATTTTCGCATATATATATAACACCTAAGGTATTAACGGCCAGCACACTTACATCACCTTCCATTTTATTATATAGGGCTGAAGCTAGATTAGCTGGTATACATGCCATATCCGTTTCACCATTAGATATTTTAGCTATGACTTCATCGATAGCTCCAGAAACTGTAAAGGTATACTCATTCCCATTTACCTCGCCACTTTCAGAGTCCTCCATTATTTTTACAAGTCCCATTGCAGTAGGTCCTTTTAAAGTTGCAATATCAATACTTGTAGATTCCTCACTTGCACAGCCTGTGAGGAACAATGCTACGCTTATTAATGCGGCTAATACTATTTTTTTCATCTCAACCTCTTCTTTGTTAAATATTTGACTACTTATAATTTACCATACTTTGTATGGATTAACAACGATTTTAAAGATTAACCTTGTTCTTTTATTGAAACAAAACAGTCACATTGGTGGCTGTTTTGAGGTAATTAGTTTCTATATTAAAAGATCAAATAAAGTTAAATTGTCTTTTCCTATACTTTTTTTATGTTTCTTTATAGCACCTACCAAAACCAAAGGATCTGAAAAACGTTTTTCTATGAATTCCTCGCTTTTTATTTTTATATTCTTATATTCTGCTTTGCAATACAAGCTAGGTTTAGAATAATTACTAGAGCAATATCTGTCATAATTATCGTCTGCAATTACGGTCAATATCTCTATCTCTGGTGAAGTGATAGTGTTAATAATGCTATCTACTTTGTTCACATATAGTTTGCTTAGTTTAAATTTCTCATTTTTAGAATCTATTACCCTGATTATCACAATTTGACATCTAAAATCATCACTTAAATACTTTTTTTCAATGATATTTACTCTTTCCCTTCGAACCGGTTTCCCTTTTATTAGCATTTTTCTATCAAAGATTAACAAACTGTTATCTAGCAAAATATTTAATATAGCTTTCTCAGCATTTCCTTCATACATACATAGAATTTTCTTTCCGCACAAATCAATTCTATTCTTCTCCACTTGACTCACCTTCTGACATAGATTTGCACATAAATTCTCTTAATTTTTCTACATTTTCATATTTGGGTGAAGTACCGTTAATATAATTAGATAACAAGATGTCACTTTTTTTCACATCATTTCTAGATACCTTGTCAGCATACCTTACAGCACGAGAAACATAATCATCATCACGAAGCATCAAATAAATGTTGTCTTTTCTGTCAATAGTTTCTAAAATTTCTACATAATGTGTTGAAAACAGCAGTGTCGCGCCCTTTTTATTTATATCTTTATCTTCAAATAAATCTATGATGATTTCTATTAATCTTTTGTTCATGTGATTTTCAAGCTCATCTATCACTAGTATTCCACCTGCGTTTAAAACTAACTTAACATAATAAAGCAAATTCCCTCCGCGTATAGTGCCAGAAGATAATAAGTCTTCACCAAAATCATCACTTATATACTTGGAATTATTTTTAAAAGTAACATTAATGCTATATTCTTTTTTGGTTAGTTCTTTAATACTATCATCGAATAAGTTTATTATTTCCATTTTTGCTTTGCCTGGAATCATATACATATTATGATTTGTTTCACTTAAAAAGTTTATTAAAAGCGGTCTATAAAAATCTTTAGTGATTATACTTATTATACTGTCGTATTTTTTTAGTAAAGACAATTTGTTTTGTTCAAAATCCGTCCTATGATAAATTGGATCTTTTTTACTGTAATCAAAAAGTTCTTTTCTGTTTTTTATTTCTGATTTTGATTTATTGTAGATTTTTTCATCGTTAAAATAATATTCCAACCTATTGTTAAGATTTTCTATCTTAATTTCTGAAGTTAGTCTGTAAAAATTTTCATTTAAGTAAAAGTCAATCGTTAATATCGTTCCATCTTTTATAATGCCCGGGGCAAAATTTAATTCGTTTAAACCTTTGTTTTCTAAAATCACTTGCATAGCTGCATTCATCAATCTTAAAGCTACTGATTTACCTGAAGCATTAATCCCAACTAAGCAAATTACATTATTGGTATGGATAGTATTATATATCTTTGTAACAGGAGAATATTCAAATACTCGATCTTTAGTTGTAAAATCAACTATTAGACCCTCTTTAAAAACATTTATATTTTGGTATTCTATTCTTAATATTTCCATAATCGTCCTCCTCTTTTATTACTACTATAATGATAGTATACTACTATCAATTCCATTTGTAAACACCAATTCTGTTTATAACTGTTATTATCCGCATCTTATTCTTAATTATGATGCGCTTGATATCTTTTATTTGCAATTAAGCATGTTTTATCTCAACTATTGAGTCACAAATTCAGATGTCTTTCCTACCAGGTAACATTTTTATTAGATAATTCAGATTCTGCCAAAGGATAGATATCCTTACCTTAGGATATGAGTTTAGCGGACTTGCACTTATAAGTTAGTGAAGAAAAGAAGGAACAACGCACATGCATCATTCCTTCTTTGTAAATTTATTTATTTTGTCTATCTTTTGACAGGATACAGTTTATTTTACTGCTTGCCCCAACATTTAATATACTTAAGAAGTTTAAGCTTCTAAAGTTTTTAATGCCATCTCTTTTTCCATTCTTCTTTTTTCCATAACTGATTCATATTCTTCGTCTGACATTTTTTCCATAGTTATTCCAGTAAATCCATATATTACTGATACTATAGGATTTATCCAATTCAGTACTGCATAAGGTGCATATTGAATAGCTGAAACTCCTAAGAAACCACCCATAGTAGCTCCACACACATTCCAAGGAATTAGTGGTGATGTTAATGTTGCGGAATCCTCTAAGGCTCTAGAAAGGTTCTTATTCTTTAACTTTCTGTCTTCAAAAGCTTCTTTATACATTCTACCAGGTAAAATAATTGCTAAGTATTGGTCTGCACAGATTAAGTTAATGAATATGCAAGAACTTACGGTAACTAATATTAATGTACCATCCTTCTTAGCAAACTTCAAAATTCCTTCTGCTACAGATGACAACATACCAGTTGCCTCCAAAACTCCACTGAAAGACATTGAACATAATACAATACTTACTGTCCATAGCATATAGTCGAATCCACCGCCACCTACTATATCAGCAACTGTATAATCAGCTGTTAATACTGCAGTACTGCTTGCTTCATAACCATAATGCATAATACTGAACCAATCTACAACACCGATGCCTTGAACAGCTCCCATACAAATTAGTCCGGAAAATACTCCTACAAACATTGCAGGCAATACTGGAACTTTAAAGAATACAGCTGCTACTAGTATTAATACAGGCAATAATAGTAGTGGACTAATAACAAATTCGTTTAGAATTTCTTCTTGCAAAGTATCAGATAATCCAAGAGATAAGCTAGCATCAGCCGCACCTCTACCAATTATTAAATATATTCCAAGAGAAATTATATACGAAGGTCCTGTCGTGTAAATCATGTGTCTGATATGTTCAAATACATTAGAACCTGCAACCGCTGGAGCAAGGTTTGTAGTATCTGATAAAGGAGACATTTTATCTCCAAAATATGAACCTGCAACAACAGCTCCTGCAGTCATAGCTGGATTTACTCCTATGCCGATAGAGATTCCTATCATAGCTACGCCAATTGTACCTGCAGTTGTATAAGAGCTTCCTATACATAATGATATGAAACTACATAACAAGCATACAGTTACCAAGAAGTATGCTGGGTTAATAATGTTTAAACCATAATAAATCATTGAAGGTATTATTCCGCCAGCTTTCCAAGTAGATATTAATATACCTACAAGTAGAAGTATTAAGCAAGCTTGCATGGATCTACTTATTCCCGCTATCATACCTGCTTCCATGAAGCTCCACTTCCATTTGTTTAAAGCACCTACTATTGCTGCTATAACTGCTGCTAATATCATAGGCATATGGAGTTCTCCATAACTAAAGAATATCGAATAAATTATAACTGTTAAAGCCAAAACGATAACTAATAAAATTTGCCACATTGGTATTTTTTTACCCATTTCTTTTTCTGTAACACCTGACAGGGCCAGCATTACATGCTCCTCTCTCTATATAATATATAATTTCAACGTCATCCCTATATGACTAACTAACCATTATGATCTATTGTAAGTATCAATCAATTCTAAGCCTTTTTCTTTACCCAAACCAGCTTCTATACATACTTCAACAAATGCTTTATCAAGTGCTTTTATTTTTTCATCACTTAAATCTTTATTTTTCATTGCTTTTATTTTCTCAACATAATCTCTTGATTTATCAAAGATAGTCTTGCCGCCTTCTTTTTCCCATGTTGCTCTATCTTGATAATTCATTGTTACGTTTCCATAATACTGTTCTGCTTTGTAATTTTTAAGTGTATGCTTATTGGCCATAAAGTTTCCGCCAGAACCAACTTTAAATATTACATCTTTTGCCAAAGTTGAATCATCGAATCTTATTCCTTTTTCTAAATGTTTTACTGTGCCAATGAAATCAGCATCCATGACTAGCTTTTCAATACTCATTTCTGAAATTACATTTAACCCACCTGGTCCAGATACATTATCTATCCCAAGCATAAATGCCATCATTCCACTTCTAGCAGTTTCACTTCCAGCCTGATAGTCAATGATCTTTGAATCTGACATTGCTGCATATGTGTGAACTGGAAGACCATAATATTTTCCCATAAGCGCATATCCTGCTGTAACCATGTTAGATTCCATAGCTTCCATAGGTGTATACATTGTTTTCATATTGAATATGCATGGTGCGCCGCCATAAACAACAGGATGTCCTGGTTTTACAAGCTGTGCCAAAACCAATCCTGATAACATTTCTACAGTATGCTCTAATACTGCTCCTGCTAGAGTTACAGGACCCGTTGCACCTGTAATTTGCGCAGATATCAATTCTAAAGGTATATCTCTCAAAACAGCATCAACTATGTTCTTTGCACCGATAGTTGACCATTTCAAAGGTGAAGTTACACATATATCAAAAATTGTATATGGTTTATTCCTAACATTTTCTTCAGAGCCAAGTACAGCTTTTAATAACTCGAAAGTTCTTAATACTCCGTCTAAGTCTGTAGATCCTCCTATAATAGGTTTAGTGGAATTTCTCATTTCCGCATAATATAAGTACTGAGAACCAAGCTCACCTGGAGCTTCTTCACATACTATTGAAGATGATATGAAATCAATTTCATCTAAGCTATCCGCTACTTTTGTAAGTAACTTTAAATCTCCAACATTTGAAAGTCTAACAGTACAACCATCGCTATCCAAAACATTTACTGCACTACTTCCAGGATTGAACCTTATTTTACCATCTCCGAAATTACAGTATTCATTACCGTCTCTATCGTAAAGTTTAAATTGTGAAGGCGCTGTATTTATGCATTTTTCTACTACTTCCCTTGGAAATTTGACTTTTTGTGTGTCCCAGTCAACCTCACAACCGCCATCTTCAAGAATTTTTAACGCTTCATCATACGCAAATACGATTCCCAAGTTTTCTAACAAGTCAATTGCATTTTCATGCATCTCTTCAATTTGATCATCATTCAATATCCTAAATTGGGGCATATTGTTAAATTTAAATTTATTCATGCTTTCCTCCTACATGCTATTCTATTCAGCTTACTATATTTTAATAATAATATCTTAAAGCTTTATTCCATAGACAATAATATGGATAATATTGTATTATTTTTGGTTAATTTTTATAATATTGCAAACTTAGTACTATTTCCTATATTTTCACTTTTAAATCTGTTTATATATGAGGTTTTGTACTAAACTATTTTTTATTTTACCATTTAATTTAAAAATAATTACACACTTATTACCTATCATACACAGCAATGACACAAAACCATTAGAAAAAGGGCTTGGATCATCAATTAGTCCCATGCCCTTTAGTTCGATTTTTATTTCAATTAATTATACTGTAATTACTACGACGCCTTTATCTACATTGCTGTAATAGCTACGTATATTGCTATTACAACTCCTACGACGGCTTCGCCTGCTAGGCCTCCCGCAGCTATTATATTTCCATTTTCCTTTGCCTTAGGACTTTTACCTAATTTATTAACTGCTAGCCTTATCATTCCTCCGATAAATGCTGTTGCGCTTAGATAAAACGGTAAATATACTCCAAGCCCAAGGGTCATAACAGGGAAATTTACAAAGTAAAGTACTATAGCTACAAACATACCAACTAAAAACGCCGATACGTTAGATATGCCGCCTACCATAGATGCAACTGCTGCTGCTTGAGCCGCCGGAAATTCCTCAGATCCTATGGCATCTCCACCGTAAGCTTTAAATATTACATAAAGAGTTGCTACAGACACTACCGCACCAATGATTCCACCTATTGATTCTGCTATAAACTGTGCCTTTGGATTACTTTTTAGTATATGACCTTCTTTAAAATCGTTCATTACATCGCCAACTAGTCCGCAAGCTACTGCCACTATTGCTGCTACATAAAATGCCTCAATATCTCCAATATGAGTAACAGTTTTTACTGCTATTAATACTAAAATCCCAAATATTTCCATAGGATTTATTCCAGATTGACCTACGCACTGAGATGACATTGAAGTAGCTAGCCAAACTCCTAGTATCGTTATAACGGAAGCTAAAGCTCCTAGATTTAAAACAGTTGCAAATATGAATGCTAAAAGTACCATTACAATCGGTGCCCATCTCATTCCTACTATTGAATCTCCAGATTCTTTACTAAACATAGCTCCAAATATTTCTTTTGATTTAGGAAGTATTCCCTTTAGAAGTATTCCAAGTCCTGTTCCCACCATAAGTCCAATTCCAAGGGACTGTTTAAAGGCTATTGCCTGATCATAATTAAATATACCCATTGACTGAGTACCTATCATTATTCCAAAATCACCTATTACGGCTCCTAAAAACCATATGCTAATTGCTAATGGCCCTATTATATATCCAACAGCTATAAGCATTGGCGATAACCAAATTCCGCCGAGTGATCCATAGGACATCATCTTTTGATTTAATAAAACTGCAGGTATTTTGTGAAACCAATCTCTAACGAGGGCAAATAGTCCAGCTATCGCTAGGCTTGAAAAAAGAAGCTTTGCTTTTGAGCCACCCTCATCACCTACTACAAGTATTTCTGCTGCAGCTTGCCCCATTGGAAAAGCTAAATCCTGAGTCTCAACAAAATACTTACGAATTAATGACGTAAAAATAAGACCCAGTACGGTGCCACCAATTGATACGATAAGTAACATAAGAAAATTTGGTTCTGCGTCAGGTCTTAATATCCAAATACCAGGTATAGTAAATGCCAATCCTCCCGATACCATAGCTCCTGCAGACATCGCTGTATGAGTTACGTTAATCTCGTTTAAATTAGTATTTCCTAGTCCTTTTAAAGTAAACATAGAAATTAGTGCTACAAACATAATTGGCCATGGCAATGAACTTAGCTTCAGTGCTACAAACATAGAGCTCATTGTAATAATGACTGCTCCAATAGCCCCGATAACCATGCCTCTTGCCGTAAGCTGCTTTACTACAGCATTAACGGATTCTTTATTCATTTCTTCCTCTTCCTGGCTTATGCCTCTTTAAGTACCTGTTCTTCTCAAATCAAGTCTTCAAAAAATATAGCACAAAAATTGAATTTTTGCAATAAAAAATCCCGAAATACCGTTAAGAATGTTAATTGACGCCCTATCTGTAGATAAGGTGGGTATCTTATTCAAGCTTTTGTCTTCCCCTCAAGGAGGCCTGACATCCATCTATGAAGCTCAGATTCCCAATAAAAATATGTAGGTTCAATTAAAATGTCTCAACGCATATTCCAGGAACTTCTTTAATTAATCAAGTACATCGCCGTCGCAGTTGGTGTACACTTTTTGTACATCATCATTTTCTTCTAAAACATCTATCATCTTTTTTATCTTAACGATATCATGCTCTTCTGTCGGTTTTGCTTCCACAGATGGCAAGTATTCTATCTCTGCTTCTGCAATTTCATAACCGGCCGCTACAACTGCCTTATATACATCATGGTATACTGCTGGATCAGTTACAATTTCAAAACTGTCCTCATTTAGGAGCATATCTTCAGCTCCACCTTCTAATGCTACCATTAGTACACCATCTTCTTCTACATCATCTTTCTTTTCAATAAGTATGGCGCCTTTTCTAGAAAACATATATGATACGCATCCGGGAGAACCTAAGTTGCCACCGTATTTATCAAATGTAGAACGAATAAATGAAGCTGTTCTATTCTTGTTATCCGTTAAAGTCTCTACAATTATCGCTACTCCTGCAGGTGCATAACCTTCAAATACCAATTCTTCGTAAACTTCACCCGATAGTTCGCCTGTACCTTTTTTTATTGCTCTGTTAATGTTGTCGTTTGGTAAACCGATTGATTTAGCCTTTTCAAGAGCCGTCTTAAGAGCTGAATTATATTCAGGATCTCCTCCAGCTTTTGCTGCTACAGTTATAACCCTCGCATATTTTGTGAACAAAGCTGATCTTTTAGAATCTTGTGCCGCTTTTCTACCTGCAATTGTCCCGTGTCTTCCCAATCAAGACACCTCCTATTCTTATATGTTAGGATTATTATACACTAAAGTCATTACCATTTCAAGGCTATTGCATGTTTTTAAAAGCATTGGCCATCATCAATTTAATTCTATTTAATTGGTTTACGTTGCTAGCTCCTGGGTCATAATCTATAGCTACGATATTAGCATCCTTGTCGTAATTTCTAAGACCTTTTATCATACCTTTGCCAGTAACGTGATTTGGTAAACATGCAAAAGGCTGCAAACAAAGTATGTTTTTTACTCCATTGTCAAGAAGTTCTACCATCTCTCCAGTTAAGAGCCAGCCTTCGCCACACTGGTTACCAACCGATAAAATATTACTTGCTTTTTCAGCAATTTCTTCTATCTTGCCACCTTCTGTAAATCTCTTACTTTTTCTAAGGGCTTTTCTCATTGGCCTCCTATAAAATTCAACTGCCTGTATTCCAAGCCAATTGATAAGCATAGCTTTTTTAGTTCCAGAAAGACTTTTGTAGTTAAACTTTTTACTATACATTCCGTACATGAAGAAATCTAAGAAATCTGGAACTACAGCTTCGCCGCCTTCCTCTTCGATTCTTTCAACTATAAAGTCGTTTGCATTAGGATGATACTTTACAAGAATCTCTCCCACTATTCCAACTTTAGGTTTTTTAATATCTTTTAAAGGAAGTTCATCGTAATCCTTTACTATCTTTTTAATATTAGACCTAAATCTCTTAGGGCTCATATCCATTACATTTTTAACAATCGTTTCGTACCACCCATCATGTATAGCATTAGCTGAGCCTTTTACCTCTTCGTATGGCCTGGTCTTGTATAAACAGCGCATAAATAGGTCGCCGTACAAGACAGCATAAACAAGCCTAATTCCCATCTTCTTAGATATATGAAATCCTGGGTTTGTTTCAAGGCCACCTGCGTTAAATGATATTACAGGTACGTTCTCCATTCCTAAATCTCTAAGCGCTTTTCTAAGAAGGGAAACGTAGTTACTTGCTCTGCAGCCTCCACCAGTCTGAGACATAAAGAGAGCTACTTTATCTAAATCATACTTGCCTGATTTTAAAGCATCAATCATCTGTCCTAGCGTTACTATTGTAGGGTAGCAGGCATCATTGTTTATATATCTTAGTCCCTCTTCCACTGAATTTTTACTAGCAGCAGGAAGAAGCTCCACAGTATAGCCTTCAGCTTCCATAATGGGAACAAAATATTGAAAATGTATTGGAGACATTTGTGGTATTAATAGCGTATAATCTCTTTTCATTCTTTTTGTAAAAATATTTCTTTCAAAGTGAGTGTGAAGAGCCTTTGATTTAATGTTGCTATTACCTCTTTCATCTATTGCAGCTTTAAGTGATCTTATTCTAATCTTTGCAGCGCCTAGGTTTGAACCCTCATCTATCTTAAGAACTGTGTAAAGCTTATCATTATCAATTAATATTTCTTCAACTTGATCCGTGGTAACTGCATCAAGTCCACAGCCAAATGAATTAAGCTGAACTAGCTCAACATCATCACGACTACAAACAAATTTTGCCGCCTTATATAGCCTTGAGTGATATACCCATTGGTCAAGTACCCTAATTGGTCTATCTAGATTTGTTTCTCCTATAATAGAATCTTCAGTTAGCACTGCCATATCAAAAGAAGTTATTAAAGTATCTATACCATGGTTTATTTCAGGGTCAATATGATAAGGTCTTCCGGAAAGCACTATCGCTTTTTTATTGTTCTTTTCGATATATTCTAAAACTTCCTTACCTTTATTTTGAAGGTCAGTTTTAAATTCTTTATATTCATTTCTTGCATCTTTTATAGCTTCTTTTATTTCTTTTTTAGTTATGTTTTGATTAAACAGCGTATAATTCTTAGCATTTACATCGTAGCCGTAAGATTGACTCACTTTGTTAATGCCTTCAATATCAATTTCTCTTTTCCCATTAAAAAACTTGTATAGCTCATCTACCATCTTTTCGTCATTATCAAATGGTAAAAAGGGATGATAATATTCGACTTTATTATTTTTAATTAGTTCCATCATGTTCTTATCAACTACTTCAGGATAAGTTGCAACTATTGGGCAGTTATAGTGGTTAGGCGCACTTATATCTTCCCTAGTTTCATAATTGATACAAGGATAAAATATTCTTTCTATGCCCTGCTCAACAAGCCACTTTATATGACCATGAACTATTTTTGCAGGATAACAAGCAGTGTCAGAAGGTATACTTTCCATTCCCAGCTCATATATGGTTTTACTGCTGTTTGGGCTTAGCACAACCTTAAATCCAAGCTTAGTAAAGAACTTATGCCAAAACGGATAATTTTCAAACATATTTAATACTCGTGGAATGCCTATTTGGCCTCTTACTGCCTTCTCATCTGTCAGGCTCTCTCTATCAAATAGTTTTTTGTATTTATACTCGTAAAGATTTGGAACATCTTCATTAGATCGTTCTTTCCCAGCTCCTATTTCGCATCTATTTCCAGACACATATCTGCTGCCGTCTGTAAACTTTGATATGGTTAATATGCAATTGTTTTCGCATCCTTTACATCTTCTGTTGCTTGTAACGACCCAGAAATCATCAAGTTCGCTTAAAGAAAGTACGTCTGACCTTTCACCTAATTCATATTCGTTTCTACCTATAATAGCAGCTCCGTAAGCACCCATGATGCCAGATATGTCTGGCCTTATTACGTCTTTGCCAAGTATGTTTTCTATACTCCTTAATACAGCTTCATTTAAAAAAGTACCGCCTTGCACTACTACTTTTTCTCCCGTTTCTTCAGGATTTCTAAGCTTAATTACTTTGTATAAAGCGTTTTTAATAACGGAATAAGAAAGCCCAGCAGAAATGTCTCCTATGGTAGCTCCTTCTTTTTGCGACTGCTTAACCTTAGAGTTCATAAATACAGTGCACCTAGTACCTAAATCTACGGGGTTTTTAGCTTTTAAAGCTTCCTCTGCAAATTCGGCTGGTTCCATATTTACTGATTTAGCATATGTTGCAATAAAAGAACCACAACCTGAAGAACATGCTTCGTTAAGCATTATGTTATATATGGCTCCATTTTTTACTTCTATACACTTCATATCCTGACCACCAATGTCTAATATGAAGTTAACGCCAGGTAAAAACTCCTCAGCTGCCTTGTAGTGGGCCATGGTTTCTATCTCGCCTTTATCAACTTTGTATGCTGTCTTTACTAGGCTTTCGCCGTATCCTGTAACTACAGATTTACCAATGTATGCTTTGTCTGGCATCTTGCTATATAGCTCTGTTAATATCTTTTTAACTATTCCTAGAGGATCTCCCTCATTACCAGAGTAGTATTCAAATAACAGGCTTTTATTCTCATCAATTAGTGCTGCTTTAGTAGTAGTTGAACCTGCATCTATTCCTAAAAATACGGGTCCTTGTGCCTCACTTAACTTAGCTCTTTTTATCTTAGCTTTATCGTGTCTTTCTTTAAACTTCCTATATTCTTCTTCGTCACTAAATAATGGATCAAGATATTTAGAAACAGCCAGAAGGCTTCTGTCAGTATTTTTAACTGTATTAATTAATGCTTCCAGTTTTTTTGTCTCTAAATTTTCAGATAAAAAAGCTGCTCCTATAGCAACAAAGTACTTTGCGTTATCGGGAAATATGACTTCATCATCAGTTAACTTAAGTGTTTCAACAAATCTTTTTCTAAGTTCAGAAAGAAAAGTAAGAGGTCCTCCTAAAAATGCAACTTTGCCTTTAATGGTATGACCACAAGCTAAACCAGATATCGTCTGATTTACTACTGCCTGAAATATTGATACGGCTAAGTCCTCGTGAGCTGCCCCATCGTTTATAAGTGGCTGTATATCAGTTTTAGCAAAAACTCCACATCTTGCAGCTATAGGATATATTATAGAATAATTCTTAGCAGCTTCGTTTAGGCCTTTAGCATCTGTGTTTAGGAGTACTGCCATTTGGTCAATAAAAGCGCCGGTACCGCCTGCGCATGTACCGTTCATTCTTTGCTCTATAGTCGCTCCATAAAAAGTTATCTTGGCATCTTCTCCGCCTAGTTCAATTACAATTTCAGTTTCCGGAATAATTCTCTGCACCGCCTCGCTGCATGCAATTACTTCCTGTTCAAATTTAAGTTCTAACAGTTCAGCTAAAGAAAGTCCTCCTGAGCCTGTTATAACAGCAGTCACATCAACATTCCCAAGTTCTTTGTATAAATCGTTAAGAAGCTCAGTAACCTTATTAAACACATTAGACATATGTCTTTCATAACTAGAGTATACTATTTTATCTTTTTCATCTAATAAGACTAACTTAACAGTTGTAGAGCCTACGTCAATACCTAATCTCATATGTTTCTCCTAATCACTCCAATATTTTTATTTCTTTTTTATATACTACATAAAGAGATATACCATAAAAGATTACCCCAAATATTTCACCTATAGGAAATGCCCACCAAACATATTTGATTCCTGAATAGCGAAGGATTAAATATACAACAGGCAATATTCCAATTATTTGCCTTATAAATGATCCAACTAAAACCAAGAACCCACGGCCAACGGCCTGATATAAAGATGAAGTTATAATTCCAAATGTTGCAGGTATAAAGCATATACTTATAGTTCTAAGAGCGCTCACACCTATTTCCATCATTTCACCTTCTGCATTAAACATTGCAAGCAGTTTATGTGGCATCAGCTGGAAAAGTAACATTCCAATTATCATTATTATACCTGCATAAATGTATGAATACTTTAGCGCTGAAATGATCCTCTCTTTGTTTCTAGCTCCATAATTAAATCCCATAATAGGCATGGCTCCCTGTCTTATACCAAAAACAGGCATGAAGATGAATCTTTCAAGTCTTGCATAAACACCTAAAACTGCAACAGCAGATGAGGAATATGCAGATAACAGTAAGTTTAAAATCATTATCATAACAGATGATAGCGCTTGCGTTACTATGGCTGGAAGGCCAACAGCATAAATATCTTTTATTATTTTAAAATCTGGCCTGTAATTTTTAAGATTGATATTTACTAGATGTTCTTTTTTAACTATTATATATAAAGCATATGACACTGCTAAAAACTGAGCTATTATAGTTGCAATAGCAGCACCTTTTACTCCAAGAGCTGGTGCTCCAAAATAACCAAAGATTAGTATTGGATCTAGGATTATATTGCTTCCTGCACCAATTAGCATTGATATCATAGGGTGTATCATGTCGCCCGTTGCTTGCAATATTTTCTCAAATCCCATGGCAGATAATACGAATACTGAACCTAAAGTTACTATTTTTAGGTATCCGATACCATTTTCCAGTACATAAGGATCCGTGGTATATTGACTTACGAAAGTTTTTGCAATGAAAAGTCCAAATACAAGGAAAAATAAATAGTTTGCAAGTTCTATATATATTCCTGCATTTGCTGCATTATCAGCAGCTATTTGATTTCTTTCGCCTAGCTTTCTTGCTATAACTGAATTTACTCCAACTCCGCTACCAACCCCAAGGGCGACTAACATAAGCTGAACAGGTAATGCAATAGTTACAGCAACCAGTGCTCCTTCTCCTAGATACGAAACAAAGATGCTGTCTACTATAGCGTATACTGCATTTATCATCATTGAAAGCATTGCTGGCCATGACATTCCCAGTATTAAATTTTTTATTGGGGCCGTCCCCATCTTGTTTTCTGTCATTTATTCTCCAAATAAATATATTGGGCAAACCTATAAGCCGGGTTTTGTATTTGACAATCATCCATCTCGAACTACCATTGCTGATAGCCTCTAGCGACATACCTTTTGGGCTGTAACGGGTAGCTACATCATTGCCCTACTTTGTCTTGCTCCGGATGGGGTTTACACGGCCGCAGTGTCTCCACTACGCCGGTGAGCTCTTACCTCACCATTTCAACCTTGCCACGCGCCATGAGGCCGTTCGGCGGTATGTTTCTGTTGCACTTTCCCTATAGTTACCTACGCCAGACGTTATCTGGCATCCTTACCCTATGGAGCCCGGACTTTCCTCATACAGAAAAATCTGCACGCGATTGTCTGGTTTGCCCAATGTTTTATTATAACATAAATTTCTTAATTTTCAATATATTTATATGGATCTGCGTTCTCAATAAACTCATAAATCGGTATGTATTCACCAATTAAATCAAGTTCATTCATTAGAAGCTCAAAAAAGTTCTCAATAAAGAATTTCTCTGTCCCATAATGGCCTAAATCAAGAAGATTAAAGTTTTCTATCTTTCCGCGCATTGCATCGTGATATTTAATATCACCAGTTATGTATACGTCACATTTATTTTCTATTGCATCGCCTATAAATTCTGCTCCAGATCCCGTACATATTCCAATTTTTCTAACAAGACTACCTGGATCTCCCGTATAGCTAATTGCATTCTTAGGAATTTCAAGTTCTTCCGCGCAGTATTTTATTAAGCCCAAAAAACTTATCTCGGAGTTTAAATCTCCCATTACGCAGTAATCGTTAAATTTTTTCATATTTTTTAGATTTAACATGTTTCCAAGATAATAGTTGTTACCTTTTTCAACTTTGTCAAAAGGCGTGTGAATTGAATAAAGTGATATATCATTTTTTATTAGCTGACTTACAAGCATTCCAGTTCCTGTTTCCGTGTCTATAGAATTGACTCCACCAAAAATAAGGGGATGGTGAGTGACAATTAAATTAACCTTCTTAAAAATAGCTTCTTCGATTACTTCTTTAGTAATATCTAATGCTATTAATATTCCCGTTATATCCTTATCTTCTGTTACTACTTGGAAACCGCTGTTATCCCAATCCTCTTGGATGCCAATGGGCGCTATTTTGTCTGCTAAAAGCGTGAATTCTCTAATCTTCATTATTTCACCTTATTCATAAACTCTGTTAAATAATTTAACCTATATTTATAATCATTGATAGTTTCAGACTTGTCATCTGAGCTAAGCAATAAATTACTGAGCACTTGTTTGGTGTTTCTGATATTTCGCTCTAAAAACTCTAGCAAAAGTTCTTTATCATTCTCTGCTAATGTTACTGGAGCTAAAAGCTCAACTGATTCTTCGTTTAATTCTGAAATATCTAATATTGGCATCCCAGATTCTACTATAAGTATTTCCGGAATATGTCTACTCTCTCTAACAAGTATGTCTGATGCTATATTAAATCCATTATTAAAAAGCCAATATCTAAGCTCACCTGCGTGATTTCTAGGCTGAAGTATAAACTTTTCAAATGACCTCGTCTTCTGAATGTTATACGACATAATTTCTCTAATAAGTCTACCGCCCATTCCAGCTATTATCACATCATTAACTTCAGCATAGTCAAGCGCTTGTAGGCCGTCTCCAAGCCTAAAATCAATTATTCCATCATAGTCATCTTTTACTTGGCTAAGTATATTTTTTCTGCCCTTTTTTAAAGAATCATTACTTATATCAGCTAATATTACGTAAGGCGATTTGCCTGTTTCTACGAGCTTAATAGGAACGAAACCATGGTCAGTTCCAATATCTGCCACAGTTTCTCCTTCTCTTATCGCATTATAGATGACATCTAATCTGTCACTTAATTTCATTTTTTACTCCAAATAGTCCTTAAGCTTTTTACTTCTACTAGGATGCCTTAATTTTCTAAGAGCTTTAGCCTCAATCTGGCGTATTCTTTCTCTTGTTACGTCAAACTCTTTTCCAACTTCTTCCAAAGTTCTAGGTCTTCCGTCTTCAAGGCCAAATCTTAAGGTTAAAACCTTTTTTTCTCTTTCAGTAAGCGTATCTAAAACCTCTACAAGCTGCTCTTTTAGCATTGAAAAAGCTGCAGCATCAGCAGGCGCTGGTACATCGTCATCTGGAATAAAATCACCAAGATGGCTATCCTCTTCCTCTCCTATTGGAGTTTCAAGCGAAACAGGGTCTTGTGAAATCTTTTGAATTTCTCTTACCTTTTCAACAGTAATTCCCATTTCCTTAGCAATTTCTTCTGCGCTAGGCTCTCTGCCGTATTCCTGAAGTAGCTGCCTTGAAACGCGGATTAATTTGTTGATTGTCTCCACCATGTGAACTGGAATTCTGATAGTTCTTGCTTGGTCTGCAATAGATCTTGTTATTGCTTGCCTAATCCACCAAGTCGCATAAGTTGAAAACTTATATCCTTTTGTGTAGTCGAATTTATCAACAGCTTTAATAAGCCCTAAGTTACCCTCTTGAATCAGATCAAGGAAAAGCATTCCTCTACCTACGTATCTTTTTGCTATACTAACTACAAGTCTTAGGTTGCACTCACAAAGTCTGCTCTTTGCTTCCTCATCGCCGTTTTCCATCCTTATAGCCAGTGCTCTTTCTTCTTCTCCAGTAAGAAGTGCCACCTTGCCAATTTCCTTAAGGTACATCCTAACAGGGTCGTCTATAGCCATTCCCTTTGGTACAGCATTATCCGGTTTTTTCTTTTCTTTGCCTTCTAAATCGGCTAGCTCACTTGCGTGAGGTTCTCTTGCCTCGACTACATCGATGGATTTTGCCGCAAGAATTGCATAAGCCTCTTCGATTTCGTTTTTATCTAACTCTAGTTCAGATAGATATAAACTGATTTCAGTAAATGTAAGCTCATTGTTCTTCTTCTTAGCATCCGACTCTAAATCAGCCAGATATCTGTTTCTCATTTTAAGGGTCTTTTTATGTTTTTCGTCTATCGTAGCTTCATCTATTACAACGTCTTTTTTCATGCTCTAATTTCTCCTAAACTTTCTTACTTCTTTGCTAACTTCCATTAATTCTCTCGTTAATTCATCGACTTTCTTTTCGTTATCGTCTTCTTCTGCTACAGCGATTAAGTCAACAAGATCGGCTTCCCGCTTTTTATATTTAGCATATTTATGGCTGTCTATACATTGATTGAAGAAATCATCTTCATCTGAACCAATTATTAGCTGCTCGTATATATATCTTAATGCTAATTCTTGGTCTAATTCAAAGGCTTTAATAAATTCCTCAAAATCTATTACAGTTTCACCTTTGTACTTATCGTTTATAACCTCTATAACCCTATCTCCTAATGAAGACTCGAATCTAAAGTCCTCTTCTGCTATCCTACTTACATAATATGGATTTGATATCATTATTCTTATGAGATTCTTTTCCACATTTGATATGTCAGATTCTTGTAACTTAACCTGCTCCTGTACTGCTGTGGGCTTTCTCTTTAGCTCATCGCCGCTTATTTCCAAACTAATTGCTTGGGATGATATCCTTAAATCCTCAGAAAGTTTATTTATATATATGTCTTTTTCAACTGGGCTCATTTTATTAAATATAGGAATGGTACTTCTTATGTATTCTAGCACCTTCATTTTATCAGTTAAGTCATACTTTTTCTTATTGTTATCGAGCATGAACTCAGAACTGGGTATTGCGTTTTTTACAAGTTTTTCAAATGCATCCTTGCCATTTTTTCTTACATAATCATCGGGATCTTTTTCGCCAGGCACATTTAACACTTTTGCCCTTCCTCCAGATCCCCTTATTACATCTATACCCCGATATGCAGCATTTACACCTGCATTATCAGAATCATATGATAAAACTATATTTTTAGTATATCTTTGTATAAGTCTACTTTGATTTTCTGTTAAAGCAGTACCTAGAGACGCTACAACATTTTTTATGCCATTTTGATAAAGTGATATTAAATCCATGTATCCTTCTACAATTATGGCATTATCAGCATCACCAATATCTCCCTTTGTAAAGTTTAAACCGTACAGATTATTTTTCTTTTTAAATACAGAACTTTCAGCTGAATTAAGATATTTAGGCATGCTATCATCTAAAATTCTTCCTCCAAAGCCAATAACCTTACCCATGGTGTTAAATATAGGAAACATCACCCTATTTCTATATTTATCAAAATATCTATCGCCTTTATTAGATATAAGGCCCAGGGCCATCATCTCTTTATCACTTACTTTTGATTCGTTTAAAAAGTCTCTTAAAGTATTCCACTCAGTGTCTGCATACCCTACTCCAAATTTCTTAAGGATTTCATCAGTTAATCCCCTCTTTTTCATATAAGTATATCCTGGGTTTTTTCCTTTAGTAAAGGCATCATAAAAAAATCTTGCAGCCAATTTATTTATTTCATAATACCTATCTAGGTTTTCATCATTTTTGAAATTGTAATTAGTAAG
>LFRM01372466.1_pt1 | contig 19808 bp, 13 predicted proteins | sample 618341 | NCBI WGS metagenome assembly LFRM01 (sample SAMN03654438, study PRJNA283298) | anaerobic digester metagenome | isolation source: pool of bioreactors CSTR01a, CSTR02a, and CSTR03a thermophilic anaerobic... | place: Denmark: Kgs. Lyngby | collected 2014-05-21 | reverse complement strand
CGACACGCTTCATATGGCTGGGCCGCTCCCGGGTGCATTCTGGCCAGGCCCAAGGTGCTGTATTTGCTTTGCCCAGCGTATTGCATGAAAACAGCGGCCGGGGCAGCTCTTTCTACCCAAGGCCAGCCGGACCATGGGTTTCAGGCACTCAGCCTTGTTCGCGCCATCCCCGGCAAAGAGGAAATAATGGCGGGTGCTCGCCCCCAATGCCGCGGCATTTCCAAAGATGCAAGCAACGTCCGGGCCGGCTCCTCAATGCCCGCGCCCTTCCTCCAGCGCTTGGAGCACCCGGGGGATTTTGTCTTCCAGTTCGGCCGGGATCTGCAGAATGAGCGTCTCCGTTACGGGAGCGGGATGAATCCCCGCGGCGTATTCGATGCGCAGCTCGCCTGGTTCCTGTTTCCCGCCGGGCGGTTCATACGCAAGATCGGTAATCCCGGCTCCCGGCATGTTCCACGCGTGGAATGATCCGTTCAGGAAAGCGCCTCCCCTGCCCAGGATGACCTCGTCGCCGCTACGGCGTATTTTGCGCACCCGATACGAGGTGATCAGCCAGGCGGCGAGTGCAAGAAAGGCCCCCAGTCCCAGGCAGATTCCGGCCATGAGGAGTTTCTCCTCCACAAAGAAGGGGAGGATAACGGCGAACAGCGCGCAGAAGAACAGCATCACCATCAAAAGCGCCTTATTTTTCATCCGCAGCTGAGCAATATTCTTCTCCGCCTGCATCCGATGGCTATCCTTTGGCAAGGCAAAGCGCAGCAACGGGCCGTCCCGAAAAAGGCTCCTGTATCTTTTTTCCATCACCCCATACATGGCAAAAATCACTGCCGCAACAATGAGGAACAGCAGCCCGAAAGCAACCAGGGCATATTGGTTCATGTTTGGGTCGCCGCTCTGGATGAACCCCCCCTGCCAACAGGATGATGCCTGCCAGGAGGAAGGCGCCTGCTGTGATGAATGGTTTTATATACAGATGTTCTTTTTTCATGGATGCTTTTTCTCCCCCAAAGGGCACCTGTTTCGGAGTTCGCGCGTCTTCTGTTAAAACAGGGGATGCGTTGCGGTGTGCCAGGTGATAATGGGTAATGAAAACCTGGCGGATGGGAGCGATTGTTTGCCAGTCCGTTTGAAAGGCTTGCCACCAACGTGCGAAAACCCGAACGCAAGGTTCACCCCATCCTCCGTAATCATTATAATACTGGCGGTTTCGCGTGTACATAGAGGAACCTTCGCGCCCAATCTGACATGAGGCACCGCATGGTGGGATCGCTTCCTGATCCTTTCCGATTGGTATTGCTTATCAAGCGCCGCGATGTATTTTGAATGATTATCTGTTGACGGCAATACGATATCCCGCCATAATACTGTAAACGAAAGCGTTGTTGCTGTAAAACATCGATGGATTCACACATCCTCTAAAACGACAGAGCCGTTTACGGTAACGGCAGATTGGAGATCCAGGTGAAAGCATTGCGTTTGTTTTTGGCCGGAGCGGTGGTTTTTGTCTTTTCCCTGTCATGTGTCCTGATGCCAGGGCTGTCCCATCCGTCTGCCCGGGCTGCCACAGACACCATCGCTCAGGGCTATGAGGCCACCATCAAGGCGACAAGGGAGGCAGTGGCAAAGGAACTGGACAGCGGCATCCCATCAAGCGCGACAGCAGCTGTGATGGTGGACGGCAAGGTTGTTTACGCCGAAGGATTTGGCCTCAGGGACCGCAGCAACAACCTTCCGGTGGATACCCAAACACAGTTTAACATGGGATCAATCAGCAAAATTTTTACAGCCGCCGCCATCCTTGCGCTGGTACAGGAAGAATCTGTTTCCCTGGACAAACCAGTCACAGAATATCTTCCCGGGTTTTCCATGAGTGATGCCAGGTACAAAGGCATCACGGTCCGCATGCTGCTCAACCATACATCGGGCTTTCCCGGGACAAACATCAAAGATGGCTTCACAGCCGCCAAAAACAGAAACTATGTCTCAGAAACCCTGGACGTGCTCAAAACCGGCAGCCTGATGAATGATCCCGGAGAAATCAGCGTTTACTGCAACGATGGATTTACAGTTGCCGAAGCGATTGTCCAGCGTGTTTCAGGCATAAGCTTCGCGGATTTCCTTCAGGAAAAGGTGTTTGACAAACTCGGCCTTGACAACACAAGCGCGTACTACAAGGAGGGCAATCAGAATATCGCCAGGGTATATCAGGGGGACAGCCATATTCCCATGCCGGTTGAATATGTCAATATCCTTGGATCCGGCGGCTTGTCTTCCACAGCCATAGATCTGTGCAAATTCGGGGAGATCCTTCAGTCAGAAGCTGTATTGGGCCAAGCCATGCTCGGCGAATACACCAAACCCCAGTATGGGCCATTATCTGTTCCGGCAGGAGAGCCCCTGCTCAACTTCGGATTGGGCTGGGACTTTGTTCAAGTCCACCCATTCAAGGCACAAGGCATTGACGTAATGGCAAAGAACGGCGGAACCCTTCAATATTTCTCGCAGCTCTATGTGCTTCCCGAAGAGCGCATCAATGTGGCCGTCATATTCGCCGGGTCCGCAAACCCTACCGCTGTAGCCGACGCCATGCTGTGGGCCTTGCTGGAGGAAAAAGGCATTGCGAAAAAAACGGCCCCCGCTTCACTGCCTGAGGATACCAGGGTCCCGGAGAGCATGAGGGGCTTTGAGGGTTATTACGTCTCCGGCAATGGCTTGATGAAATTGGAAATAACTGATGACCAAACGGGTATCGTGCGCTCAGCCTGGAACGGCGAAGGTTTTGATCCCGAAAGTGTTTGGGTTTATAAAGCTGACGGCAGGTTCTATTCGCAGGAGGGCAGCGGCTATTCCTTCGCGGAATATGCGGGGGGAAAGGTGCTGATGCTCCATCCCGACAGTTCAAACGTCGGGTATGTAAGCTATGAAAAGCTCAAGGGCGGCAACCAAATTGATGCTGGCGCGTTTTCAGGAAAGACATGGGTTCCCGTGAACATGAGCCCCTATGATTTCGCCTTCACGATGTTTCGCACCGAAGCCTTCCCCGAAGTGCCGGGATATATCCTTGCCCATGACGGGGACACATACACTCCACTGGCCCTGAAGAGCCCGGCTGATACCTGGATGTCCTTTAGCTATATGAGGGATCAGCCTGAGTTCCATCTTCAGAATGCCCAGGGAGAGACGCTGCTGTATAACCATGGCATTCTATTCGCTGATGCCTCAACGCTTCCGGTTGCCAATGCGGACAGCACGATCCGTATTGACTCGGACGGGCAAAACAAGGCATACAGGGTGGGGGCTGAGGCTTTTATCCGCTTTTCCATTCCCGAGGGTGGAAGGATCGTCGTGCTAAATCCCGGGCTTGGTATGCTCTATGACAGCCTGGTATCGGGTGGCAAGGAAGTCCAGGCGGAAGCAGGATCCTATCTTCTGGCCATCGGTGAACCAGGAGATGTATTTGAACTGAACCATGCGGAATAGTCTTCGCTTCCCTGGCGCCCCCCGCTGCGAGCTTTGCGGTATGGATGGCACTCCTGCAGTTCATCGTATGTAAGGTACGCCGGGCTACTGACTGTACACGATAGAACGCTGTCATGAAACCCAAAATAATCATTCAGTTTTCCTTGAGAATGCTCAGGCTGTCTGCTTGCACCGGTATAACGCCGCCCGGACGGGGCGCAAACAGCATATCTGATGCTTAGAGGCGCATGAGCGGCAGTGTTGCCCCTGAAACCTGAGCAATGCCCTGGCTGTCAGGAAAGGCGGTGCACCAAAAAAAGGAGCCCATGGCCACGGGAAAGAGCGGCAAGGAAACGTACCCGGGCCGCGAAGAAAACTAGACGGAGACTAACGCTTCAGCGCAGCCGGAAGATGAGGTTCCCTATGATTGCAGAAAACAATGCACGCGCTGCGGTACACACTGCATTTATCTCAACAATAATCAGGAGGAGCAAACATGAACATCGGAGTATTTCTGGCGCTTGAACCCTACACCTCGATTGAACGGCAGCTCCAGCTGGCCAAGGAAGCGGGCTTCACCTGTGCGGACATCACGGACGTACACGAAGGCTGCAGCATGTTCAACTCGGCGGGCCTGGCAGCGACCGTCAGCCTGGACGGAGACCCCTTTGAGACAAAGCGCCTGTTTGAGAAATACGGCATCACGCCGTCAACCGTGTGCGTTCACGCCGCGCTGCTGGAGCCGAGCAACCCTGCGGTGTTCCAGACCGCCGGCATCATGAAGGGCATCAAGTTCGCCGCGGCCATCGGCATCAGGGACTGCGTGACAACCGAGAGCGAGCCGCATTCCGAGTGGGCCAGGAACCTGAGCTATGAGCAGTGCATCTTCACCATTGCAGAGAAACTGGTGGTGCCTTGCCGGATGGCTGAGGACTTCGGCGTGAACCTGCTTCTGGAGCCCCACGGCCCCATCACCGACACCATCAAGGGCATTCAGGATATCATGGACTGCCTGGGCAATCCCAAATCCCTGGGTGTCAACATGGATACCGGCAACTCCTGGCTGGGCGGGACAGATCCGGTGGAGATGGCCAAAACCTTCAAGGAGAAGATTTTCCATGTGCACTGGAAGGACCTGGGCGCGGAGTGGCTTCCAATGCGCGGAAAGCAGTTCGGCTGCGGGTTCTCCACCATCGCGCTGGGCGACGGCGTGATCGATATCAAAGGCGTCGCAGAGGTGCTGGCGGACAGGAAGGAAATCCACGCTTCAACGCTGGAGATCGGCGGCACGGCGGAAATGCTCAGGAAGTCGGTCGCCTACCTGAAAACCTGCGGGCTGTAAATCATGGGTGAAGGTTAGGCCATGCCGCCCCCGGACAGGGGGCGGTTATGCTTGCATCGGGCAAATGATCCCGCAGTATGGTTTTGGCCCATCGCAAAATGCCTGATTCTTGCGTCCGGGGAGCAATGCCGGGGCTCACAGCAGAATCCCGCAGCCCATTGCAGGAAATGACAGCGGTATCTCTGCCTGTTGGGACGGCACACTTTCGAGGGGGCGTCCTGCGCGCTGAAGTTGCCCCTGCCGCGTTGCGGAACAGCGGAAAAATTCCCAGGAATCCTTTGAAACAGAACTGGTTGATCGGGAGAAAACATAAGCCAACCCCTTCCGAACGATCAATCCAACGTCAAGCTTTCTCACCGGTGGGGTGATACTGCAGGGACTTACAAAACCAAACGCTATTGGATTTGGCTTTGACCTCCCCGCTCTCCTCTGTTATGCTCATCAGGCTTGATAGAAAGCAGGAGGATAACCCATGATCACATTGAAGCCCCTTTCCCAATATCAGGAAACCGGCAGTATCACCATCACCCTGATGGGGGAGAAAACTCCCCGGGCAAACCTGCCCAGTGAACTGAAGGACACCCTGAAGCTGTTGGACCTGAAGCCTGGCAAGCTGGAGGCCGTGAAAACTGCTGCATCCGGCAAGTTAAGGGTTGTTCTGTATGCCCGCCTGCCTGGCGAACTGAACTATGATGCCCTGGAAGCGTTGACAGCAGACATGGTCAAACAGCTGAATGAACTGAAAGCCAAACAGGTGGATGTCCTTCTGTTGGATACGGCTGTCAAGGAGCTCACATCATCCTTCTATAAGCAGCTGCTTTTGGCAGGGGATTGCTTTGACCGTTACCAGACCAGCGGGGTTGATCCGCTTGACCCTCGCCGGGAGGACAAACCCAGGGAAAGCTTTGAGCCTGATTTCACCATCTACCTCATCAAGGGATTAGCCCTGAAGGCGGAAGAGGGCAAACTTCACAGGGCAGCCTTGCTCGCCGAAGGGATCCGTACGGCCAGGCGTCTGGTCAATGAGCCCGCCAATGTACTGACCCCGGAACGCCTGGCCCAGGAGGCAAGGGCGCTGTCCAAACAGAACGGCTTTGACATCGAAGTCTATGATGAGCTTCAGATCCAGGACATGGGCCTTCAAGCCTTCTGGAGCGTGGCAAAGGGTTCTGACACGCCGCCCCGCTTCCTGGTGATGCGCTTCATGAACAACCCTGATACCGCGGAGGTGCTGGCGCTGGTAGGCAAGGGACTGACCTATGATTCCGGTGGCTATGCCATCAAGCCCGCCGAAAGCATGGCCACCATGTTTTGCGACATGGGCGGCGCAGCCGCTGTCATCGGCGCCATCAGTACGCTGGCTGCCATGAAAGCCAGGGTCAATGTTGTGGCCATTGTGGCCGCCTGCGAAAATATGATTTCGGGCCGTGCCTTCCATAACGGGGACATCATTGGCAGCCTGGCCGGGAAAAATATTGAGGTGGTCAACACGGACGCCGAGGGAAGGCTGACCCTGGCTGACGCCATCACCTATGCCGCCACGGTTATCAAAGCAGACCGAATCATCGACATCGCCACCTTAACAGGCGCTGTAGGCATTGCCCTGGGCCGGGAAATCACCGGCGTGGTGGCAGATGATGAAACCATTTTCAGCGCTTTGGCCAGGGCCTCGGAACTGAGCGGCGATAAGATATGGCGCCTGCCCCACTGTGAACACCTGGCAAAACACAACAAATCAGAGCGGGCGGACATAAAAAACTCCGGCGGGCGGCCCGCAGGCACCGCCACCGCCGCCCTGTTCTGCCGCGCTTTCGCGTTTGGCAAACCCTGGGGGCACCTGGACATTGCAGGCACTGCCTACCAGGACAAAGCCAGCGCCAAGGCCCCGGCCGGAGCCACCGGTGTGGGCGTGGAACTGCTGGCTCTGGCAACAATGGAATTGTTCAGGTAATGTCCGGAAAAACGGAAATTGCCGGCTATTATTGCATGGGGGAGTAAAAATGAAGAAAATCCTGGCTTTGCTGCTGGCCCTGCTGTTCATCCTCCCCCTGCTGCCTGGCCAGGCAGCGGGCAGGAAAAGCCCAAAGCTGGTGCTGTTTTCCCTGAAGCCAGGGGATGTGACAGATGCCATCGAAGGGGAGGGAACCTGGGAGAGCGGGCACCCCAATATTGCCGCGGTTACTCAGGAAGGGATTATCACCGCTGCATCGGAAGGCTATACCCTCATATTGCTCAAGGACCAAAAAGGCAATGTGACAGTGCGCTGCGAAGTCACAGTGGGAGACAAGCCAGTGCCGGAGATAATCCAGCGGGTTATCAGCCTGGCACTTGAGGACTGGGAGGGGGCAAAGGGTGAGGCCTTTCCCCGTTACAACCTGTACACCCAATGGTTCAACCCCAGCGCCAAGAGCGGCTTTGGCTGGTGCGGCGCCTTTATTGGCTATCAATTTGACGAAGCCGATGTCCCCATGGATCCGGCCTACAGGCAAAAAAGCGCCCCTCCCCTGATGGACGGTGCCCCGTTCGCTGTGCGCCAGGCTTCCCAGACCAAGTTGTTTGAAGGCTTCCAAAGCCGAAACCGCCTCTCCAACATTCCCCGGCCTGGATATTACGCGGTGTATGGGCGCCGCGGCTCCACGCCCTATACCCATGTGGGCCTGGTGACAAAAGTGGAGGCTATGGGAGACGGGGTCTACCTGCTGGAAACGGTGGAGGGAAACCTGAACAGCAGGATCAAACGCTTCCGGTACCTCTATGACAGCCTGGCCCAGAGCAAGGAACGCAACATCCGCTCCGTGCCGGAGGAAATGCAGACCCGGGCGGATCTGTTCAACTATACCTATGTGAAGGATTTCTACCTGAATACCTTCGGGCAGACCTGGTACTGACCGCGCAAAGCCTTATCCCTCATTGTCCTCTCATCGGTCGCAGCCCCAGCCCTATCCAATCCCCAGGGAACTCAGTGGAAATGGGCTTCCGAGGGTTATGCCTGCCATCCATCCCGGTTCATTGCCGTTTCGGTACCCCGCGCCTTGCGGCGGGAGCCATGGTGCTTTTCAGGGGCGGGAAACAGCGCGGGTGGGATGAGCGCATTGCCCAAGCTGAGCCTGTCCCGCGACATCTTTCCTGCTTGCATGCCAGGCGGTGATTGGATGCCCGCCCGCGAGCCGGGGGATATAATGGCAATGCAAATGCCACCCTGGAGAAGCGGAGTTGAGAAAGCGGTTTTTACTATGGCTGATCGCGGGTTTGCTGTTTCAGGCGCCTGCCTTGCCGGCCGTTTTTCGGGTTTCAAAACCGGCCAAAGCCAGTTCCCAAGCAGCCATGAATCAGCCTGCCAGCCAGGATCATCCCCATATGGCTGATGCCCTGAGTACCCTGTTTATCCACGTTGGGAAAGCCGATACGATCCTGTTCCGCTGCCAGGACCAAGCCTGTTTGATCGACACGGGAGAAAAAGTTTCGGTTTCCCATGTGCTCGGCGCTCTGGATTTGTTTGGCGTTGATACCCTCGAGGGTGTTTTTCTGACACAGACTCACAGCGACCTCACGGGGGACAGGGGCATGGGCGCGGTATTATGGCATTGGCCCAGGACCTTTCCCTGTCCCACCGGAAACTGCCGTGCGGGCAACAGCGTGCCGCTGGCGGAGGGTGTGTATGCTGAGGTTTCCGGCCCGCTGGTGCTGGATGCCAAGGACGACAACGGTAATCCCCTCGTTTCAAAGCTGAATGCATACGGGAGATCTGCAGTTCCCCGGCGAAGGAGCGGCTTTTACAGTCAGGGGCTTACATCGCAGCGGAAGTGCTGAAGGTGGGAAATCATGGCACCCTGGATGCAGCATCCGGGCAATTTGCAGCTGCCGTGTCACCGGCATATTCGATTATATGAACTGACAGGATGGAGGATCCCGACTCCGCCAATGAACGGGTGCTCAAGGCCTTGGGAAAATCAAACATCTACATCACAGAGGACTTCGCCATCGGCGTGCTTTTGCAGGTTGATCAGGATGGCGCCATTCAGGTGAGCGCTCCCGGGCTGCCTGAAGCGCCGCCCCGTTTGGCTGTCACGGGCATTGACCGGGGCACCCAGACGGCAATCCTTACGAACAGCGGCCTGGATTTGGATATCTCCGGCTTCCTGATCCTGTCCCAACGGGGAAACGAGCTCTTTGTCTTCCCGAAGGTCTCCTGGCTCCCAGGCGGGAGATTGTCACCGTATCCAGCACGCCCGGGGCTGAGTACCTCCTGCCTGATGAATCCAGGGCATGGCATCCGGAAAAAAAGGACAGCGCTTTGCTAATTGATCGCTTTGGGCGCTTTCTCTCCCGCTGGGAGTAATCACTGCGAAATCTGAACAAATCCGCCTGTTTGGCTGCCGCAGCCGGATGAGGTAATCTGGACAATAACAGAAACGGCGCATCCTCCTGGCCAACGAGGCAAGGCCTGGGTGTTAAAACCGTATCCGATATGATTGCATGGCACAGAAGAAGCGGGGAGCGGGATCAGCGGCACGCCTCCCCTATGTCTAGTTGGCAGCCTGTCGATGCCTGAACCACAACCCTTCAAAGAACCCTGTGGATTGGCTCTCCTTTTGAAGAAGCCATGATGCCATCCCTGATCACAAATCCAAAATGTTGCCTTGTTTCCAGGCCCCGCCCTCCCCATGTGCGGTGTGATAATGGCATGATTCATCGTCCAAAGGGGGCTTGCGTCATCCGAAGGCTCTGTTTCCTGCATATCCGAACCGGCTTCCAATACCACTGTTTTATCATTCATGGGTTCCTGCGCCTTTTTGGGCTGTTGGCGTGTGCGGTGTTTTGCGGGCAGAATATCAGGCGGGGCTCAGGGAAGGCGTGCGGCGTGCCCCAAATGCCATACGTGCGGCTCTGTTCCGGTGGTCAGGGTCCTCGGGGGCGCCTGAGGTGTTCCCCTGCCTCTTGTTTCTTGCTACAATGATGGAAGCCACATGATTGCACGGGCGTGGCAAGCCTGTTGACAGGCGGCCGGTTTGATGCACATCCGACCGCCATGAAAAAGGGAAGGGGCCGAAGTATGAAATACAGAGATTTGGGCAACACAGGAATGCGGGTATCCGAAATATCATTGGGCACCTGGCAATTGGGCGGGAAATGGGGCGCTGACTACAGCGAACAAACCGCACAGACAACGCTGGAAACAGCGTATGATCATGGCATCAACTTCTTTGACACCGCGGATGTCTACAATGACGGCAAAAGTGAACGAAGCATCGGCCAGTTCATCAAAGGAAAGGCGGAAAAGGTTTATGTTGCAAGCAAATGCGGGCGGCAAATCACTCCGCATGTTTCAGCAGGCTATACCTGCCAGGCAGTTGTGCGCTATACAGAGGAGAGCCTGAACCGGCTTGGGGTGGATGCCCTGGATTTGATCCAGCTGCACTGTCCCCCGACTGATGTGTTTTACCGGCCGGAAATATTTGAAACGCTGCAGAAACTTAAGCGCGAAGGAAAAATCAAGCACTTTGGGGTGAGTATCGAGCGGGTGGAAGAAGGCCTGAAAGCGATGGAATACGAGGGGATGTCTTCCATACAGGTGATCTACAACATGTTCAGGCATCGCCCCGATGAGGCTCTGTTTCCTTTGGCAAAGGAAAAGGGAGTCGGTATTATCTGCAGGGTTCCGCTTGCGAGCGGTTTGCTGACAGGCAAATTCACACAAAAGTCCGAGTTCGGAAAATCAGACCACCGGTTTTTCAACCGCAAGGGAGAGGCTTTTGACAAGGGCGAAACTTTTTCCGGCGTGGATTATGATCTGGGTTTGCAGGCGGTGGCGGAGTTGAAAGCAATTTTTGGTGAAAACGGCCTCACCCTTTATGCCCTTCGCTGGATTCTGATGCGCGATGAGGTGAGCTGCGTGATTACGGGCGCAAGCGGGCCGGAGCAAATCAGGCAAAACACGGCAGCTTCCGATCTGCCGTCACTGACGGATGACCAGATGGCACAGGTGAAGGCGGTCTATGATCAACTCATCCGCAACCCTGTGCATTACCTGTGGTAATCAACCGGCGTAATTGCCTCCCGCACAAACGCTGTATGACCAACTGAACCGGTCCTGTGGTTCAGCTTTTTGAATCGCTGCCCGGCGGGGCGCCAAAAAAACATTAGCCTGCCTTCTGGCATCCTTCAGCCAGCCGCAGGGCCCATTGGGCCTGTAGCCCGGGGAATGAGGGTGTGCGGCGATCTCCGCATTGCCAGGACCAGGCCGAATCATCCGGCCTGTCCCTCCCGCCACCAGGTGTAGGTGTTCAGCGGCCGAAAACCGATGCTGTAGTAAAACTGCTGGCAGGAGCCTACCAGGGCGCGCCTGGCACCCCGCAGCCCGCAGCGGCGCACCCCCTCCAGCACGGCCGCCTTACCCAGGCCCATCCTGCGGTATTTGGGATCCGTTGCGGCAGGTTCCACCAGGGCATCCGGCGAGGCCGGGTCCAGCCACATCCCGCAATAGGCAGCGTAGTCGCCGTTTGGCGCCAGCACCGCGATCTTCAGGGACAGATCCACATTGGGGCGAAGCATCTCATCACTCAGCTGCCTGCGCTTCCGCTCGTTTAGGTCAAGTGGGCCTTCACCGTTCAGTTCGTGGTTGAAGCCCTTCCACAGCACCTGCCCATATTTTTCCACATCAAAGCCCTCATCCAGGCCCATCAGCCGGAATCCCCCAGGCAACACAGGATGGATACCGCGGGCATCGGTAATGGGATAGGCCGCATCGTAATCCTTGTCGGGCGTGGGAATGAAGCCCTCGTCTGCGGCAGTCTGCTGGAAGGCCAGGTCGCCGTCCCATACCAACAGGCTGAACTTGCCATCCTTACTCAGGTTTTTTGCCGCGTACCGCACCATTTGCGCCCGGAGGCTTTCGCAGCCCGGCATCACGCAGATAAAGCCCTCCCCCGGCTGGGTGTCAAAGGTCGCCACGCCGGCAACTGTTCCCTGATCTTCCCAGATGCCGATCCTGCCGAGGGCCTCGTGGTCGAGCCAGCCGTGGGTAATCATCCAGTCCCAGCGGCCGAAAGGGAAATCATCTCCCCGGCGCCTGAGGAAAAAATCCCGCAGACGATAATAGTCTTCGGTCATGCCGGCCGGGCCGGCGTAATGGCGGAAGCTGATGCCCATACACATCCTCCTTGGGTTCGGCCGGCTGCCGCAGAGGCTTAATAAATACCGAAACTCTCTTCTTCAAATTCGGCCAGGAACAGATCAAGGTGCACGATTCTCTTTTACGCCATACTGAGGGCAGACTCAAGCTCCAGCAGCGAGGCAAACTCCTTCCTGTGCTTTTTGAGCGCGGCCATTGCCTTTTTCATGTCGCCTGGCTGCTTGGAGAAATCCCTGGCGGCTGCCATGAAACCCAGATAGCCGATTGCGTCAGCGTTTCTCAGCAGGATCGTCTCCTTGGCGCTTCCCTGCCCGCGTTTGTCATGGTATTTGGCCGCCTCCACGATCTTCGCAGTCTTCCTTCCATCAATGCCATAGTCCGCGGCCAGGACGGGCATGAGCCTGGCGGATTCTTCCGCATGGTCAAAAGGGCCTCCCGGCCTGTATGGCGCAAATGCGCTGATGTCATGAAAGAAGCAGGAGAATACCAGGATATCTTCGTCAAAGGGAAGCCTTTCCGCATCCGCCAGCTTCCGGGCGATGGCCAGTGTTCATTTCGCGTGGTTGAGGATATAGCTGCCGCCCAGGGAAAGCAGCTGCGCCTGCATGCGCTGTTCATTCAGCATGTACTTCCTCCTTGTCCAGGCCGCAGTTCCGGCAGCGGAGCATAGCCGCCGCCCTTGTTCCGTTCATGGTCCGGCGCTGACAGCACATGCGTCCTTACCCCCTCCATGGTGAAAGCGTCAGCGCAAAACCCATGGGCCATACGTCACGACAGATAATCCGCTCAAACAGGCCAACGATTTTGCGCATGGGGACAGCCTCCCAAAGGGGACCTTCACAAAATACAGGACAGGAGGAAAGCGGGCAGGAGACTTTGTTCGAGTAGATAATACTAAAAGCGCTCCCGGCACGTCAAAAAAATAATTCGGGCAGGCCTGTGTCTGCCAATCGGGCAAACAGGGCCGCCCGCCTGACACCTGAGGCCGTTCATCACGCGTTTTCAGGCCAGCGCCCAAATCGGGACGACGGGCGCTTTTCGGGCCGACGCGAAGGCCTTTGGCTTGCGGGCGACCCGGAAAGAGCCGGACGGTAATCGGGAGGCTTGGCGGGCAAACAGCGAGCCCTAATGCCACAAAAGGCAAACCGCCAAAAATCGGACAGTCCTTCACAGAATTGCAGATCGATCTCCTGATACCTTTCACATGCGAACGGCATTAGTTGAGACCCCTTTTTCCCGAACACCCGCTCAGGGGATAAATGCCTGTACACACGGGTTTCACGGTACGGCAGGTGCCAGCGAACGACCGCTGAACGCGGCTCTTTCTCCCCGAATTCCCCTCACCTGGGGATGCATGCGCTACAATGGTTATTATGTCTCACCTCAACACTTGCGCGGCATCCTTGCCCTCCGGGGCTTCTTTGCCCGGCTCTTTTGGAATGCGCCAGGCGATGATGAGGTTGCCCAGGGAAAAGAACGCTGCCAGGAAAAACACCCACTGCGGTCCCCAGATCATCCAGATAAAGCCAGACAGTTGGGCCGCCAGGATGGATACGACATGGTCCAGGCTGATGCCAGTGGAGAGCACGCTGGTGATTTCTTCCGCGGTCACCGCGATTTGCTTCAGGTAAAGGGACTTCACCACGCCAATCTGCATGCTCAGCCTGTCCAGTACAAACAGCGCGTACACTGTCAGGACCGGCCAGCCCGCTCCCGGCAATACCTTTGCGGTGATGCCCCAGACAACGAAGCCATAGACGGTATAAATGCCAATAAAAGTCAGCGCGTCCACATACATCATGCGTTTGATGCCGAAGCGGTCAATCCACCGCCCGATGGCCCGCATGAAAAAAATACTGATGAAGCTGACCGTGATCAGCAGCAGCGACATGATGTCGGCCCCCTTAAGCAGCAAATCAACGATAACCCAGGCGCCAAACACATTGGCGACCTGCTTTTGCACCCCGTGCAGCATGGTCAAAAGGTAAAAGAAACGGTACCGCCTGCGGAACACCAGCCGCGTCCTGCTTCTCACCGGCTTTAGGGCGGTTTCGCGCTTCAGCAGAAGGGCCGCGGCAACAACCGCAATCCCAAACGCGCCAGCGCCCAGCAGGAACAGCAGATTGACCGGCGCCCTAAAAGAGAACCAGCCCAGGCGAAAACCAAAAAAGACGAGCAGGCCGGCTAAAAATCCGAACACCATTTTCAGGCTCGCGTATTGGCCAAAGCGCCGGCCGACATGGCCGGGCTCAGCCAGCGCCATCCCGATGCTGTCCGAAAGCGGCAGAAACAGGTGCATGCCCATGGAGTTGATGAACAGGAAAATCAGCATCACCCCATAGGTAGGGCTGAACAGGCCGAGCACCATGAGCCCCAGGCAGGACAGCACCTGGGCAATCACGCTGATTTTAATATCCCCCAGCATGGACAGGGAGGCAATGATCAACGCACACAGCAGGCCCGGCAGTTCCCGCGGCACTTCGATGAGCGCCCGCTGGGTTGCGGTGACATGGTAGGCCTCCTTGAAATAGTTTGAGTAAACCGAGTCGCTCATCCCATTGCCCAGGGCCGCCGCGGAAATCAAGATGAAAAACAGCAGCATATCCCAGTTTGTTCTTTTTGCCCGGATCGTTCGCATCGCACACCTTCTCATCTGCTGATTGCCCTCATGAACGGCAGACGATCCAGACCTTTTCGCACTGCCTTCGGCCGTTCCAGCCAGCATGGCCGCTGGCTTTTGCCGGCTTCTTTCGCCATTGGCCGGGCCAAAAACACCGCGCCAAAAGCCGCCTTCACTCCCTCATTCAGCCTTATACATTGCGACATCATATCACCCGGCAGGGTGTTTTGGGAAGGCTTGTAACTAATACGCCCGCACAATGGGACGTCTGCAGAAGAGGGCATCGAAACAGGGAACACATCATCCAAGCGCATGTGGTGGCGCGACATTGCGGCAGCGCTAACCCGTATGCCGAAAAACTGCCGGGAAGCATAACCGGGATGCTCGGGCCCGGATGAAGATTGCCTCCCCGGAATGTCAATCATGGCCGTGAACGGATCCCTATGCAGTGTGCCGCGGCGGACGGAGTCCAAGGCCCGCAACTTGGCTTGGCAAAGAGCCGGCATATTCAAGGCGTCTATCCCCAGGCGTGCCTTTTTGCGCTCATCGCGGAACCTCAGTACAAACAATAGTTTATGTGAAAAAATCTCAGCATCCTGCCGGGAGTGCAGAATCGCACGGGAAAGCAGGAGCTGCCAAGCTAAGCGCTGTTGTGTTCAAATTATGTTTCCTGTATGATGTCGCCATCAGGATATTGTACTATCGTTATAAGTCCTAATCCAAAGCAGGACAGGAGCCAGGCTGGATCGAGTCCGGGGAAAGGACGAGTGCGTTGATGTTTCTGCAAAAACGGATACAGAAAAAAGCAAGCCCTTTGCCGCTGGCTTCCCGGGGCAGCAAGGCAGCGCTTGTTTTCTTCACTATTGTTGTCCTGATTGCCTGCGGCCTTTATCTGCGGTATGAGTGGGAAAATTACGATGAGTCCGCATCCAAAGAGGCCATTCAGTTGGCGCAATCCCTGGAATCACTGCTGCATCCCCAGCATGTCCAGGAACTCTCGGGCAGCCCCGAAGATATTGGAAAGCCCGAATATGAAATGGCAAAAACCGGGTTGATGCGTTTGGTTGATACAACCAATCCGGTCCATTTTGCCTATCTCATGGCAGAACAAAACGGCAATCTGGTTTTTCTGATGGATTCAGAATCACCGGGATCTCCGGACTACTCGCCGCCCGGCCAGGTGTATGAAGAAGCGGACGACTGGGCTTGGGCGCCTTTCAGAACAGGGAAGACGGTCATTACTCCTCCGGTCACTGATCGCTGGGGTACATGGATCAGTGTATTTGTGCCGGTCGTGAATCCCCGGCAAAGCGAAACCATTGCCGTATTTGGCGTGGATTATGCCGCCTCGGAGTGGTTTGCAGCGATATGGCAGCAAATGATCCCTGACATCATGGTGGCCGTTGTTTTTCTGTTGCTTTACCTTGCTTTGCTCTATATCATGCTTCAACACGCCCGGCTCAACAAACTGAACAGGAGCCTGGCTTTTGATGAAGCGCTTTATCATGGCGTTTTTACCCAGGCCCCCATCGGGATTGCCATAGTCAGTGACAAAAACTTCATACAGGAATCCAGCTTTGTAAAATCCACAATGAATCCGAGGTTTGAGGAAATCCTCGGGAGAACAAGCAGCGAGCTTGCCAGCCTGAAGTGGCCGGAAATAACCCACCCCGGAGACCTTGAAGCGGATCTCGCAAAATTCGAACAGTTCAAAAGGGGCGAAATCAGCGGATACAAAATGGAAAAACGCTTTATCCGGCCGGATGGCTCCCCCGTGTGGACACTGATGATCATTTCCCCTTTATTTGGCGTCTATGATGATCACTCCATTCACCTGTGCCTGATTGAAGACATCACCAGAAGAAAGGAGAGCGAATTTGCGCTGGTTGAAAGCGAAAAGGAATTCCGAACCATCGCGGAAAATATGTCGGATGTTGTCTGGCAGTCGGACTTGGAGCTGCAGTTCAAGTACATCAGCCCTTCGGCCAAGTGGGTCCTTGGCGTATCCGCGCAGGAGCTTATGCGCAAAGATCTGAAGGAATTATTTCCCAGGCCGACCCTCAGGAAAATCCGCTCTGTATTGTCAGAGGAACTGGAAAAGGAGAAGGATCCCCAGGCGGATAAGAACCACTCGCGCACAATAGAAGCAGAACATTACAAAGCAGATGGAACGACTGTCTGGGTTGAGATGAGTGTCTCTTTTCTTCGCGATAAGCAGGGCAACATAACCGGGGTTCAGGGCTCCTCCCGTGATATTACCAAGCGCAGGCTGGCGGAGATGGCGTTGAAGGAGACCTTGCGGAGAGAGTCCGTGCTCTTGGCCAATCTCCCGGGATTGGCTTACAGGTGCAGATTTGACCGCAGCGGAACCATGTTGATTGTTTCAGAGGGTTGCTATGACCTGACAGGATATCGGCCGGAATGCTTCATCCATAACAGGGATTTGCCGTTCAATGACATTATTACGCCTGAATACAGGGACCTTTTATGGGCGGAGTGGCAGCGCGCCGTCCCCGCGAGGCTGCCCTATCGGTGTGAGTACGAAATCACGACAGCCACCGGGTCCCGGAAGTGGGTTCTTGAGGCGGGGCAAGGCGTCTATAACGATAAGGGCGAAGCTGAAGCGCTTGAAGGCATCATCATTGATATCACAGACCGGAAGGAAATGGAGAACAGGCTCAGATATATCAATGAGCATGACAGACTGACAGGCCTTAATAATCGTGAACATCTGGAATATTTCCTCATCAAGGACATCATGAAGAGGGACGGGCTGAAAAGAGCGCTTATCAGCATCGACCTCAACAACGTTCAGCTGTTAACTGCCAATTATGGGTTCCGCTATACTCAGAATCTCATCAGGGAGGTGGCTGAGGCACTTGGCCAATATGCCACGGACAAGCGTCTGCTGTTCCAGGCCTATGAAAAGCTGTTTGTTTTCTACCTCATCGGCTACAGGGACAAAAGTGAGCTTCTGGATTTTGCCAAGGCAATTGCGCAGCGTCTGGAATCCCTGTTTGCAGCCGAAAGAGTTGGCGGCGGGATCGGCCTGCTTGAAATAGAACAGCATGATAACGAAAACGATGTGGACTTGCTTCTCAGAAGGCTGCTGATTGCCTCAGAAAAGTCCATGGCTGTATCGGGCAAGGATTTTGGCGTCTACTTTTATGATGAAGAACTGGAGGCTGTGGTAAACCGCGAGGGTGACATCAGGAAAACGCTGGCCCGCATCGCCGTTGAAGATACCGGGAATCAGCTTTATCTGCAATATCAGCCTGTCCTGGATTTGCGGACAAATACCGTGTGCGGGTTTGAGGCGCTGGCCAGGCTGAATACAGAAACAACGGGGCCTGTATCGCCGGTTGAGTTCATCCCTATCGCGGAAAAAACGAAGTTGATCCTTCCGATTGGCGAAAAAGTGATCATCATCGCCCTTCGCTTTGTTAACAAGCTCAAAGAACATGGATATACCGGGCTCTTGATATCGATCAATGTTTCCGTGATTCAGCTTCTGGATCCCGATTTTTCGGACAGGCTACTGGAACTGATGGCAAAAGCGGGGGTCGATCCGGAAAATATCGGCATTGAGATCACGGAATCAGTCTTTGTATACGACCATAAAAATATCAACCACATCCTGGAGAAATTGAGGAGCGCCGGGGTACATATAGCCATAGATGACTTTGGCACGGGCTATTCCTCGCTGGCCACGGAAAACCAATTGAAAGTTGATTGCCTGAAAATCGACAAGTTCTTCATCGACAGCCTGCTGGAAGCCGATCCCAATACCGCCATCGCCAGCGACATCATCTCCATGTCCCATAAACTCGGGCATTGTGCCCTTGCTGAAGGGGTTGAGCACGAACGCCAGCTGCAATACTTGCGGGAGCACCACTGTGACCGTGTCCAGGGGTTTCTGATCAGCAAACCGCTTGATGGGCAGGATGCTCTTGCGTTTTTGCGCACGCATGAAAAGGGCCGTTTCCATTCAGGTGGCGGCCAGAATTGAGAACAGCAGAGGCATGAGCAAGAGAACCCTTTCATTAAGAAGCCTGATTCTGGTGATATTCATCCTCTCTCTGTTTGTATCAGTAAGCGGCTACGGTGCGCTGATCTACCTGAACTGGATGTCTTCCGCCGGGAAAACAACAGAGAGTATCTTGCCGGTTTCTGTCCGCCTGTCAGCAGCGAATGATTCAGAAACCTCAGCCAGGCCATTCAGCCAGTCTGAGATTCCGCTTTGTCCGGGTTGGGGCAAATGCGGTCCCCCCCGGATCTCTTGGCCTGGTACATGAGTGCATCGGCCTCGCGAATCAGTGCGTCAAGGTCGACATCGGGCCTTAAGGCCGTAAGGCCAAAACTGCATGTCACAGGGATCGAGCCGGCCAGGGGATTGTCATGCAGGTGATGCCGGATACGGTGCAGTACCTCCTCCGCTTTTTCCAGCCCTATACCGGGAAACATGATAATGAACTCATCCCCTCCCCAGCGGGCAATGATATCCGTTTTTCTCAGCTGATTTCTAATCTGGCTGACCAAGTTGACCAGCACCTGGTCCGCCTTTTGGTGTCCAAAATCATCGTTGATTGTCTTGAACAAATCGATATCAAGCAGCGCCAAAGACAGCGGCTGATGATAACGCGTGCAATATGCCGACCAATGGTCAAATTCTGCAATCAGCTTGGTTCGGTTGTGCGCGAGCGTGAGGGGGTCTGTTGTATTCAGCTGGATTAATTCCTGCTGTATCACGAATTCGTTAAGACTTCGCAGGTCCAGCGTATAGGAAACCGTTGCGCAAAGGCCAACTGCAGCTGACATGTAAAACACTCCGGCCCAAAACTCATTGGCCGGAAGGCTGCTTCCCATTTTCAGCCAGGCAGACAGCGCAAACGCCAGCAAGCCAATAACGGCCAGTGACACCATCTTGATCCATTGATTGGGCACGAAAAAGATAACCATGATCAAAAAAATCATCCCCATGGCCTGTATCAGGTAATGCGGCAGGTCATACAGGTGAAACACAACCAGAAAGGTTCCAATAGCAGCAGTTTCCAGGAGCGATACCATCCATGAAAAGAGGCGGAATGACCGGATAGCCTGCTTCAGGCATACCGCGGAAAAAACCAAAACCGAAATACTGGTGACGATCCGCATACCCAGAACGAAAATTCTGCCGGGAGCCCTGTTGATGTGAGTCAAATCGGGAATCAGGAGCAAAATCTGCAGGATGCCCGCAGCCAATGCGATAAAACCTA
>LFRM01175294.1_pt1 | contig 19816 bp, 17 predicted proteins | sample 618341 | NCBI WGS metagenome assembly LFRM01 (sample SAMN03654438, study PRJNA283298) | anaerobic digester metagenome | isolation source: pool of bioreactors CSTR01a, CSTR02a, and CSTR03a thermophilic anaerobic... | place: Denmark: Kgs. Lyngby | collected 2014-05-21 | reverse complement strand
ACCTCGTTATTTTAATAGCGGCAGCGCTATCACTTTATATTTGGACCGGCGACTCGCCGATCACCGTCAGTTGCCCGACATTCACCCAGCCGGACGAGTTCTTTTTTCATGATGCGGAGCGCCACATCTGGTTCTCGTTCTGCCAGAACGCCCATAGCAGATAGAATGTATTGACTATCCATTAAAATTTCTGCATGAAGCGGACGCAGAGACATGGGGCATGAATCTGAGAACAGTGCTCGGCGCGCGATGGCTAGCGGGTCATCCGCGTGAATAAGCGGACCTCCTGTCAAAATAATCCTGCGGATACGCCTGAGATTTTTTCCTGTTTGCACAGGTACGACTCCTGTCACCGTATAAACCTCACTAAGTGTTCCCGCGTGACGACGTGTCGCTATATCGACCGCCCCCGCTGCCAATGCGTCATCCAATCTTCCTATGGCATCTCCACATTTGCGAGCAACTAGGGACTTGTCACAAGTAAGCTCCAGAAGCAGAGCTTGCACTTGATCCTCGGTTACCTCTGCTTGACAGGCAATCTGGGAAAGGCCGGTTTCGTTGACGATCCCTTGTGCGCTGTATCGCACACCGATATCTCCTTCGACCGTCCGTTTGGCATACGGTTCTTCAAAACCTTTTAAGATAATATTGATGTCATCGGGTTCACCCCAGCCGATTGAATAAACGTCAGTGGTTGCTCCCCCCACGTCAATGGCCATAAGGTCTCCCAATCCTGGTTCCCGATCAGTACCTCCGGCGAGAAGCACCATCGCCGATAGGATTGCAGAGGGAGTTGGCATCAAAATCCCAGATAGCAACTCTTGGGTTTTGGAAAGACCTCTCGCGCTCACAATTCGTGACAGGAAAAGCTTCCGAATTTCTCTTTGTACCGGCTCTATATCGAGCTCACCAAAATGAGGCATAACATTCGGGCAAAGGGTTACGGGGAATTCAGATAAAAAATCTTCACAATCATCGACAGCATTGCGGTTACCCGCCAATATAATCGGGAAACGAACCGTAAGTGTCGCTAATTTTTCTGCGTTTCCGATGATGCACTCTCGATTTCCTCCATCGGTACCACCCGTCAAAAGAAAAATATCAGGTGGATCTGCCTGGATTTCTTCGAGGTCACGGCGGCTGAGACCATGACTAAAAACACGGCAGATCTTAGCACCGGCTCCCAAAGCGGCCAGCTTTGCAGCTTGGGCCGTCAACTCTGGCACAAGACCGGAGACCATCATGCGAAGCCCTCCCGCTGCGGATGAGCACGCAAGTCTGGCAGTGTAATCTAAAACACCCGTCTTTTCACAAAGGCGGTCAAGGGCATGGGTGAGACCTTCCCCGATATCTGAGTCCGACGTTGTGAAAGCCGGGGACGTACCCAGGATTACCTCTTGATCGAGGTCAACGGCGGTTGCCTTCGTGTAGGTACTGCCAAAATCGATAAGAAGAACGGGGCGCACTTATTCTACTTCCAGATCCTGATTCAACATTTGGATGGCTTCTTCGGGAGATGTTCCCGGTGGGAAGACGCGATCAAACCCCATAGCACGGAATCGCTTTTCAACGTCTTCGAAGTCTTGCTTGCCGACCACGATGTTTCCTCCAACGTAAAGCAGGATGCCTGTTAAGCCGGCCTCATCACATTTCTCACGCAGGCCTCGGCAATCGAGCTCACCATGTCCGTATAGCGATGAAACAATGATCGCGTCGGCGTTTGTCTCAACGGCAGCTCCGATGAACTCTTCCTGCGATACCATAACGCCAAGGTTAGTAACTTCAAACCCAGCTCCTCGAAATGCATAGTCGAGAATCCGGATACCTACGGCATGGACATCTGCGCCGATGACGCCGATAACCAACTTTTTGCCGTTCAATTCTTCCATATTTCCTGACCTCCTGTAGCTCATCCCCCGCTTGTCATTCGCGGAGAAATCCACGCAATTCCCGGTAACGTTCCTCTATCGCATTGCCAAGATACAGTGATGAACCCTGGTCACAGACAAATACAGACCGGATGACAATTTTATTTTGTATCAATTCACGACGTAAAAGTGCCGCTTCAGGCGTTTCCACTAAGTTAGCGTAATCAGGAGACAACACGAGGACATCGTGTCGTTTGATAAATAAACTTGTCCGCTCAAGGTTGCCAAATAGTTCAAATTCCAGCGAGCCCGCCCCAAACAAAATCTCAGGACACTCTTGGCGGAGTATGTCCTGAAATCCTGCACTGACAGTCAGGACACCGACTTGAGCGCCCTGCGGGATACGGCGGCATGCCACGATTGTACCGCGGCTAACTGTGATCGCGACAGGCATCACAGAGACACTATCCGGAACGAAGAAACTTAGCTCCTTTACAAGCGGAGCCGGAGCAACCACAAAGTCAAACCCTGCGTTGAGACGTTCCGGTTGTGAGATGACATCGTTATAAGAAATGCGATACGCTCTGGCGACGTCGATGTTGTCAAGTGACACGCCTATGATCGAGCGCTCTTCTGGAGTTACCGCAACAACGGCTATACGGATCGGCCGAGTCGCGTCTTCTTTTTGCCGCAGCCGAAGTTCAAAATAAATTTGTGATTCACGTGTATTGAAACCCAACTCTGAAAGGTGCCGGATCGCATCATCGATTACGAGTAGTGCCTTTTCTTTGCGACCTGTCGGGTCACTCTCCTGCTCGGGCATGGTAACATATGTGCCGCGCCCTCGCCGCAACTCGATTAAATGCTCGCGTTCTAAGAGCGAATAGACATGACGGATGGTTCCGAGCGAAACACCTCGCTCGGTTGCAAGATCACGCATCGAAGGCAACCGCGCGCCCGCGACAAGTCTGCCTGAGGTAATCTCTGCGCGAAGTGAATCTGCGAGCCGTTTATAGATCGGCTCTTCGACGATTACCAAGTTGTCACAGTTGACTTGGGATGTCATTTCACTTTCCGCCATTACCTAATTAATCCTCGTATCCATGCGATCGGCGCCAAGCTTGAGGGCCGTCGTGATAGAGATTACGGCCTTCACTATCGATGATTACAGTTAGTGGAAGGTCTTTGACAACGAGTCTGCGGAGTGCTTCGGTACCGAGATCATCCCACGCGACTATTTGCGCCTCAAGAATTGTGCGCGATATCAGGGCTCCCGCTCCTCCTGTTGCCGCAAAGTAGACTGCGCCGTATTGCTTGATCGCATCGACAACACTCTCGCTACGGTATCCTTTGCCGATCATGCCGCGAAGGCCTCGTTCTATCAGTGCAGGCGTATAGGGATCCATACGTGAAGCCGTCGTCGGGCCGGCAGAGCCGATAACGCGACCCTTGGTCGCAGGCGTTGGGCCAACGTAGTAAAGCACGGCGTCTTTGAGGGGAAAAGGAGATTCGCCTCCAGATTCCAGTAGTTCTATGAGACGTTTATGGCCGGCATCACGCAAAGTATAGATAACACCGGATAATAGGATGCGGTCGCCACTTTGAAGGCTCCGGGCAACTTCCTCAGTGAAGGGTGCCCTAAGGCGCTTGACTTGATCATCACTTTGCATCACAAAACCTCCTGCTTATGGCGTGCGACATGGCAATTGATGTTGCAGGCGACAGGCAAGCCGGCAATATGTGTCGGTAACACTTCTATTGCGACACTAAGTGCAGTAGTTCGACCGCCGAGTCCTTGCGGACCGATACCGAGCCGATTGATCTCCTCCAGAATTGATTGCTCGAGCTCCGCGTAAAACGGATCCGGGTTATGGTCGCCGATGTCCCGGGCAAGAGACCGTTTGGCTGCCAGTGCCACGTGATCAAATGTGCCACCAATTCCTACCCCGATCACAAGAGGTGGGCAAGCGTTAGGGCCGGCATTTCGCGCCGTGTTGACTACGAACTCTCTTACACCTTCTAACCCGTCCGCAGGAAGGAGCATTGCAAGTCTACTCATATTTTCGCTCCCAAAACCCTTCGCCAGGAACGTGACCGTAACGCGGTCACCCGGAACAAACCTAGTCGTGACAAGCGCAGGTGTGTTGTCTCCGGTATTGACGCGGCGGAGCGGATCGCCCACAACCGACATACGAAGCGCACTGTTTTTGTACCCCCTACGGACACCTTCGTCAATTGCCTCGTAAGGATCTCCAATAAAATGGACGTCAAAACCGACGTCCAGAAAAATAACAACCATTCCCGTATCTTGGCAGATCGGAATCCGTTCATCGGCGGCTATATCGTAATTTTTCAATAATTCCGATAAGACTGATTTAGCATTCGCTGCGTCTTCGACCGTCAAGGCTGTTTCGATTGCACTCCGGACATCTGTCGGCATATCACAGGCAACAGGCCCGCACATTTTCTCTACAGCGTCACGCAGAAGGTCAACATCAAATATTCGTATCGCCATGATTCGCCCCTTTTTCATTGTGTATACACAATATCCTAACTTGTGCTAACACGCAACTTCTATTCCTGTATTCAAAGGTTTTCTAGCCCCTGATTATCTCGATGAATCAAAAAATAACTCTGGATACTCCAAAATTGAAATACAAAAATTGTTGCTGATAGCGTATGATGTGAATAACAAACAAACTGAGTATTTACTCAAGGCTGTGACGAGAATACTCGTGCAACGCGCGGGTGCCAATGTGGAGGTAAAGCATGTTCGTTGACGCAATTGTCGGAGGAAAAGGATCAGGGAAAACGCCGCTTATGCTAGAAGAGATGGATCGCATGGCGTCGGACAAGAATAACAATATTGTTTTTATCGAATACGGACAGGGCGTTGAGCATCTGGTTCCTTATTCGGTCAGACGCATTGACCTCAGGGAGTATCCCGTCCGCGGATACGGCCAACTGATCGCTTTCCTTGCGGGTATGAACGCCAAGGATTACGATATTTCACACATCTATATTGACAGCATTTTTAAAGTTGTCCGTGATGACAACCTCGATCATTTAGCTAGTTTCATCAAGGATTTAGAAGCTCTGGGCAAACAAGTCGATTGCAAGATGACCGTGGCAGTCAGTTGCGATCTCGACGAACTCCCCGACGATGTGCGCCATTTTGCACGTGCGCAATAAATCCTATACCGTATAAGTAACGAATAAGTCAACGTATAATAGTATTTTTGATATACTGACCACAATAAGCGGGCAAGCCGTGTATGTGTCACTTCTTGCATAAGTAGCGAGCGTAACAGTCGAACCTAATGAACGGAGAATCAGGAGACATAAGATGTTAAAAGAATTTAAAGAATTCATCGCTAACGGAAACGTTCTGGATGCGGCAGTTGGCTTCGTGCTCGGCCTTGCATTCAAATCTGTGGTCGATAGTGTCGTTGAGGGTATCTTAATGCCCATCGTAGGCTACTTGACGGCAGGCGTTGATTTTTCACAACTCAAGATCGTTTTGAAACAAGCCGTCGAAGGTGTTTCAGAAGAAGTGGCTATCTCTTACGGCCTACTTATCCAATCGGTTATCACCTTTCTCCTTGTTGCCTTTTTCCTTTTCCTTATCATACGTGCCGTCAACAAGCTACGCCGTAAAAAAGAACAAGTAGAAGAAGAGCCGGTCTTGGAAGACACTGCGGAAACTGAGGTCGAACTCCTCAAGGATATCCGCGAGCTCCTCTCAAATAAAGAGGATCAACGTTTGTAGTTCGCCCACAATGACAATGGCTGAAATGCAAGATATCTAGAGTGTGATCGCCGTACATGCGCCGCACCTCTCCGTGAGGGAAAGCCTGTTTCGGTCACGATAATAACAGACACACCGTGCGTGCGGTTTCGCCGCTCCGCACAAGTGCCGTGGTTCGCACAAGAACCACTGTGAATCCATAGGAGGAACGAACAATGTATTGTACTAATTGCGGAGCCCCCAACTCGGATCAAGCGGCTTTCTGCACAACTTGCGGCGCGACTCTCAATGCTCCGGAAGAACAAAAACCGCAGCAGCAACAGGAGCCACAGAAGCAGCAACCAGCACCGCCACAACAGCAGCAACCACCGCAGCAGCCACAGCAGTATGCACAGCAACAGTATGAGCAACCGCCTCAGCAACCTTACCAGGGGCAGGCTTATCCCCCGCAAGGTTACCCTCAGCAACCTGCCTACGGGTATCCACAGCAGGCACCTCCCAAAAAGAAAAAAACAGGACTTATCATCGGTATCGTTGCAGGTGTTGTTGTTCTGGCTATCGTTCTCGCTCTTGTCCTCTCTTCAGGAGGCGGAGGAGGAGGGAAATCGGGACTCACCGGCAAATGGACCGTCTCTTCAGCTGAATATAGCAGTGACTATGAAGAGGGACTTATCTTTAACTTCAAGAGCAACGGAACATTAGTTTTTGAAGCACCAAAAGGCACACCCGATGAGATGAAGGGCTTCTATGAGCTCATGAACATGATGAAGACCAAATACAAAACTGCGGGAGATAAGCTCATTTTGACCGTGGAATTTTTTGGTGAAAAGGATACGACAGAGATTCAGTTTAAAATTGAAGGAGACACTTTGACCTTCTACGAATCAGGATCACTTGACACGGTACTCAAACGGACCAAGTAAGCGTAAAATTTGACGCTACCCTTACATTGCAAGAGAGCGGTGCGCGACAAATTGTCACGCACCGCTCTCTTTTTACTTGTTTATTGTTCGACTATTTCCCGTTGACGGGTGGGATTTCTTCTGTCATGCAGACAAATTGAACGCTCGCAACATCCTTGTTCTTATCTGATACGAAACTAACAGTTTCAAAGCCGACATTTGCGAACTCATCGAGTTTTTCACGAATCGCATCTTCAAATTTTTGGCGCAGATCGCTCGTTTCATCCCGCAATATAGATGCTCCGTCAGAAAGTTGCCCGACTCCGCCAGAGAACTTGACAAGCCCTCCGGAATAGTATTGGTCAAGCCCCGCATTGAGCGACGCGACACCGTCGATGTACTCAGTGGCCCCTGAAGCTGTTTTATTCAATCCATCGGCAATTCCGCCTACTCCTTGATCAATATACTGAATCAGCCCCGCATCGAACTTGACATATCCATTCCGCAGTTCAATCATTCCGGATTTAAGTTGTCCCATTTGTGCGGGCAACTGCTCAAGCTCGTGAATTAATTCCATCATTTCGTTTGCCTTATTAATTAGACCCTTAAGTTCATTGATCATTTCTCCTATACTCATATCGAGTTCCGGCATGCCTTGCGATATTACGACCAGTGAATCAAGCAAATTCTTGATCCGTTCAAGCTCTTCACCATTGTCGGTTGCAATCCCTGACAAATTGGCTAGCTTCTCGTACAATGCTTCTGGCAATTCTTCAATGCCTAAACTCTCAAAATATGCACGCCACTCTTGCGCTGTCTGTGGGGTATCACCCATATCGGGAACTTGTATTAAATTGATTAATTCGATAAGTTCATTGACAATTCCTCTGAGCATTTCAAGATCATCTTCAAATTCCAACAGTGAATCTAAAAGAGGTTCAAGCATATTAAGGTATTCAATCACCTGCTCTAGTTTTTTAATGTCTTCCCCGTCAATCGTTGGAATATCCTCAGAAGAAGGGAGTCTGCTGATAATCATATTTAGAGCGCCCAAAAACTCTTTTGAACCGGCTTTCAGTTCGGATCCATTATTGAGAAGTTGATGCGCACCGTCACGCAATTCATGGACACCCTGGTCCAGCTGACGCCCGCCACCCACAAGTTTTCCGCTGCCTGCGACAATTGACTTAAAAGCACCCTGGAGATCGCGATAGCCGGCTTTCAAGCGTTCGGCGCCTTCAGCAAAATCAGCGATACCGGCGGAAAGATCATCAAGGGGCGCAAGTTGATCTTCCATTTCAGACATATCCATATCAAATGACAGCAAAACGCCTGCCAACGTAATCTGCCCCATGGCAAAGTCGTTGACATCAAGCACTAGCTCAATCTTCGACTCTTGACCAGGCAGTACGATGTAATTTAATTGATGCTCAGTTCCAGCGGAGGAGATAAGAAACCCCTCGGTGGCAGCTTCAATAATTACACGATTGGGATCAATAGGGATGCTGATCTGAAGAGCATAGTGATCGAAAAATGCGGGGTCAACCGCTTCATTTCGCGAGATCACCAATTCCATCTCCAGTTTACCGGATTCACCCGATAACGTTTTGGGCCTTCTATTCTCTCCATCGAGGCGATAATAAATATCAAAATCCCAAGGGAGCTCTCGTGAGACCAAATTGCCCTGGTAGTAATAAGGCCCTTCAGTTTCAGCGATTGTGACCGTTGAGTTATTCAAAACAGGAGCAATAGCTCCTGTGAGCTGGATTACATTTTCATAGTTGCCATAATCGGTCAGCGTGGTTTTGCTTTGCGGATGAAAATGATTGACGACATAAATTTGCTCGACATCACCTCTGGCACTCAGCTTTCCGTAGACAACTTCTCTTTTCGCCGAACTATTATTTGGCAGGATTACAAGCTCTTTAGTTGCCTGGTCTGCCTCTACTATTCCCGGTATAAAAGAAAGGAAGATCGCAATCGCAAGAAGACCGACGACAGACTTTATCCAATTTCTATCTCTGCTTTGTTTTCTTTTTTTCAAACGTGTTGTATTCATTGTGTTCCTCCCTGTATTCACAGGATTAATTTTCTTGATCAATCGCATCTAAATCCGATATAACTTTCGCCCGTCTACGTCTGTATGAATGACGATCGGGAACCATTTGTAATTTCCATGTCGTTTTTTGAATAAAACCGTCAAACAACCGCAGCAAATTGGGCAGCAGGAAAAGCACCATTACAAGCGATATTAGGGCACCGGCACCGAGTACTTGTCCAAGTTCAGCTACTACGGATATGCTGGATATCGCTTTTAATAAGAAACCGGCCGACGCAAGAATTAACGCAGGCGGGATAATCGATCCCGCAACCGTCTGAACCGACTTCATGGCTGCTTCTTTTCTGCTTAGCAGTTGACGGTGATCAATATAATGTTGAGCCATCAAAATGCCGTAATCGACCGTTGCTCCCAATTGGACTGTACTGATCACGAGATAGCCGATAAAATTCAAGGGCGTCCCCGTAAGATAAGGAATTGCCAGATTGATCCATATCGACAGCTCAATCGTCATGACAAGGATCATGGGCAACGCAAGAGAACGGAAGGCGAACATAATGACCAGCGCAATCGCTAGTATCGCGAGCCCGTTGACGATAAACAAATCCTGATTAATAGTTGTTTTCATGTCAAGCATGACAAAGTTCGCTCCCGCTAGATGAGTACCGCCGCCAGGATAAGCATCGGCCACCATCTCCCGAACCATTTCCGCAAGCTCAAAAGTTTCCGGACTTTCTGCAGGCAACTCCGCAACCAGAATCAGGCGGCTGTAATGATCGGAAATCAGGGGCGAGAGAATTCTATCCGGCAATATATCAGGCGGTATACCCGTCCCTACTTGCGTCACGTAACCGATCGCTGATTTCATCTCCGGAATTTGCAACAAATCTTTCGTGAGCTGCTGTTCGACTGCCCATTGGCCTTTGGGAACCAGCAAAGCCATTTGCATATTTTCACCGAACTGTTCGTTCAACCGAGCAGAATCGACCGCTTCGCGTGATCCTGCCGGGTAGCTTTGAGATCCGTACAGAAAGTAATTCGAGCGCTGAGCCAAAAACGCCGGTACGGTAATCAACGCACATATGATGATGATGGGAATTCCTATACGAATTACCAATCGACTGAGACCTTTAAATGATGGTAAAAAAGATTTATGCGTCGTTTTATCGATAATTTTGTAAGTGTAGACAGCTAATACTGGCAAGAGAAGGAAAACACTGATCAGACTCAAAAAGACACCCTTCGCCAGCACGATACCCAGATCAGGACCAATCTGGAAACGCATAAAGATCAGTGTCAAAAAGCCGAAGAACGTGGTTAACGCAGAAGATAAAACCGGTGTAAAACTCTTCACAATGGCCAGTTTCATGGCATCTTCAATTGTATGCCCTTCGTCTCTGTATTCACTGAAACGGTGAAGAAGGAAAATAGCGTAGTCCATTGATACAGCGAGCTGAAGAACCGATCCGACCGCCTGAGTAATGAACGATACGTCTTTAAAGATGGCGTTCGATCCCATGTTTAGCAAGACCCCTACAAAGATGACAATCATGAACAGAACCGGTTCAAACCATGATTTCGTTGCAAATAACAGGATTAAAAGGGCGACTGGGACTATGAACGCTACAATACGACCCATTTCAGTGGTAACACCACGCTGCATAAATGCCATTTCAACAATTTGCCCACGCACGGCACCATCCGGCCCGACAAGCTCCTGAAGTTCAACCAGGATGTCTTGCGCTTTTGAATCGTCATTAATCGTGACGTGATACAGCGCCATTTCGTCATAATAAAAACCGTCGACAACCTTCTTATCGAGCAGTGAAAGAGGTGTCGCAAGATCAGATTGGTCATCAAGCCACAGCACTTCATCCACATAAGGCAATGCGGCTAAAACTTTTTTCATTTCAAGTGCTTCGATGATTGAGAGATCTGGTATACCTATTTCGGCATTCGGAAGGTCTTGATCATATTCCTCAGTCATCGTATTAATCGCTATCGTAGAAGACGCCTCTTTCGGAACATATGAAAATATGTCAAAATTTGTCTTCACTTGCGTCGCAAAATAACCACTAACAATAGTAAGGATAATAAAAAGCGCAAGAATCACGCCCTTAAATTTAATAATTATTCCCGCCAATTTTTTCACATAAACCTCTTTGCGTATCCTTCGCCGGTGTCAAGCCAGCAACACATAAAAGAGTATAAGGAGTGAACAGTCACGACTGCAAGTAACGGAATTACTACATTTGTCTGATAAGCGACACTTGTCGAATTATTGTTGTGATTGTGTTACGATTGTCACAAGATATCGTAAAAATTCACTATTGAATGGACCTGAAAAGATGACCGGAGCCTCACAGATGACAACCAAATCACCATCACAAAACGCATATCATCGTACTTTATCCATTAAAGAGGGGCAACAGACTATCGGAAAGTCCCCACGTGGAGACCGAAGAAGTCGGCGAACAACTATGGCGCTCCAACAGGCATTGGTTGAGATGTTGCTCGAAAAACCACTTCGCGACATCACAATCCTGGAATTAACCGATAAAGCGAATATCAGCCGCACAACTTTCTACTTGCACTATCGTAACATCGACGATTTGTTCGAACAGATGGAAAACAGCATCTACCTTCAGTTCGAGCAGATCATCCAGCTCGGTATGGCAGGCGGACATAGCCTGCTCCATGTGGAACTGGATGATAAGGGAAGCCCTTCCATGCCCGCGCTAAAGCAGGTATTCCAGTTCATACATGACAATCCCGGATTGAGCGTTGTCTTGCTCAATAATCCTGACAGCAAATTTCTCGACAAAATCTGGTCTACAGGTCACGATATGCTCCTCGAGCGGATGGCCAGCTTGCAACCGGATATGAGTGTGCATCAGATCGAGTATTATTATTCTTTCGTTATAAACGGCATCCGTGGCCTAATTGAACAGTGGATTGCTTCCGACATGCAAGAACCTGCCAGCCAGATCACTGAGATAACAACTACGTTTGTGTTACATAACCTAGGTTTTTTACAATGGGGCATTGCCTCAGATGGTACTGACAAAACAGATCAACGATGGAAACAGGTTTAAGCGTCTGTAATTGCACAGCTGATAAGGAGACATAATTATGATGAACAATGCGATATTTGATCACGATATACTTCGTCGCGATCTTGCAACTGCCGCGGAAGAACTTATCTTGGAAGCACACAACTCGCGACCAGGCGATCTGTTTGTTCTCGGGTGCAGCACAAGTGAGATACTCGGCGTCCAAATCGGCAAAGGTTCAAGCGAGGAAATCGGCGAACTAATCATCGAAACTCTTCTTCCCGTGTTACAGCGCCATGGTTTCAATCTCGCCGTGCAGGGGTGCGAACACATCAACCGCTCACTTGTCGTGGAACGAAAGATAATGCTACGCGATCGCCTGGAGGAGGTCAATGTAATCCCCGCGCTCCACGCCGGCGGTGCTTGCTCAGTCGCAGCTTACAGGCAATTCGTCGATCCTGTCATGGTCGAGCATCTACAGGCATCTCTTGGCATGGATATCGGTGACACCGAAATCGGTATGCATGTCCGCTTTGTGCAGCGTCCCGTTCGACTGTCAATCTCCCGCATCGGTGAAGCGCGTCTCACGTCACTCATATACCGGCCCAAACTCGTGGGCGGAGAACGTGCAATCCATTACCGGTGATGATGTATGAAAAAGAGTTGCAAAAAAGCGCCCGGGTTTATTAACCCTGGAGCGCTGATCTGGAGCCTGCGGACAGATTTGAACTCCCGACCTGCCGCTTACAAGGCGGCTGCTCTACCAACTGAGCTACGCAGGCACGTCCGGATTATGGTAACTGATGACGCGTTTTCTGTCAATCAGTCCCACGACCGGTTACATTCGCCTTCTACACGATCACTCCATTTTCCGTTAGAATGATACTCATGAATGTTAAAAGGGAGCGCTCATGGGAACGTTTACCGAAAAATTAAAAGAAGTCCTGGCTTCAATCTTGCCTGTCACGCTGTTCGTGACTATTTTGCACTTCGCTGTCACTCCATTGACGGGACAACAGTTCGGTCAATTTCTGTTGGGCGCCTTCCTAGTCCTTGCGGGTCTCTCCATCTTTCTTGTCGGCGTCGATCTCGGAGCAACGCCGATTGGACGTTACAGCGGTCAATTTCTTGTCACTTCGAATAAGCTCCCACTCCTCCTTGCCGGGGGACTTGTGCTGGGATTTCTGATATCGATTGCAGAGCCTGATCTGCAAATTCTGGCCTCCCAGGTTCAACAATTGACAGGCGGTTCCATTACGAAATGGCAGATGGTCATTATTGTCTCTGTTGGCGTAGGAATCCTCGTGATGGTCGGTTTTTGGCGGATCATCCGGCGCATCCGTTTTCGTTACATCATCTGGGGCTCCTATGGCATCATTCTCATACTCGCGATCTTGAATAAACCGCTGTTTCACGACTTCGCATTTGATGCCTCAGGCGCAACGACTGGAGCCATCACAACGCCGTTTGTCCTGGCGCTTGCAGCCGGCGTCGCGCAGATCACGGCAACGCGCCAGGAGGACGCCCGAGATCAGTTTGGAATCGTCGGACTTGCTTCAGCAGGCGCTATTTTGGCGGTACTCGCCCAAGGCGCGATTCAAAAATCATTTAAACTCGGGACGCCCCCCGATGTGGGATGGCAGACACCGGGATCATTCTTTGAACCGTTCCAAAAGGCTACCGGCCTCTCCCTGCGTGATTCTCTTCTTTGCATCATACCGCTCGTGATTGTTTTTTTCGTGCTTCAAACACTCGTCCTAAAATTGAGACGACGAGAAACAACACGTATCTACGTGGGTATGTTTTTCTGCTATTTGGGGCTCGTGCTCTTCACAATCGGAGTCATGGGTGGCTTTATGTCGACGGGACATCTCCTGGGCACAAGCCTGGTATTAAAAAACAAGCCCGCTCTTACTATTATCGCAGGATTTTTCCTTGGGATGGTCACGGTCATAGCGGAGCCGGCTGTTCATGTCCTCACTTTGTCTATTGAAGAAGAAACAGACGGTATAATTCCACGCAAAATTGTACTTGCGTTTTTGTCTGTCGGTGTTGCATTTTCAGTGGCTCTGGCTGTTGGCCGCATCTACATCTCAGGCATGGAACTGTGGCATATCCTTTTACCCGGCTACACCCTTATCATGATTATGAGTTATTTCACTCCTGATCTGTTCCTTGGAATCGCCTTCGATGCCGGGGGTGTGGCTTCCGGCCCTATGACTGCTACATTCATCCTCGCTTTCACGCAGGGTATTGCGGCAGGCGTTTCCCATGCCGATCTTCTTCTCGACGGCTTTGGCGTTGTTGCGCTTGTCGCAATGGCTCCTTTGATAACACTCCAGATCCTGGGGTTGATTTCCATGTGGAAGACAAAGCAAGCGAATCAACAAAATGATCAGGATGAGTTGCCCGCTATGGCGGCAACCGCTCCAGATGCGAACGAAACCCCGCTCGAATTGGGCGCATCTGAATTGAAGAAAGAAGAGGACCCAAATGTTAAACCTTGACATCCCCGCTTCAGAAAGACAAACCACTATCCCAGCGAACCAGTCATATTGCCTATTGTCAATCATTACGACACCCGGGAAAGCCGAAAGCATGACACGTTTTGCACTTCAAAACGGAGCGATCATGGCTCATTCCTGTTTTGCTCATGGAACAGTGCCGAATCATATCCTCTCATTGTTGGGTCTTGCAGGAGTCCGGCGTGAACTCGTTATTTTCACAGTACCCGAAGCGTCGGGTCAAAACCTGATGGATTTGCTATGCGCCCGCTTCAATATCGGCAAAGCGATGAACGGTATCGCATTCCTCCAAAATTTAAATAATCACGTGACACCGGGTGATGTTAAAAAAGAATCGGACTACATTATGATTGCGGCGATTGTCAACGAAGGTGACGGCGAATCCGTCGTCGAAAGCGCAAGACGCTGTCATCCCGTCGGTGCGTCCATCCTCCGCGCGCTCGGGTCTGCGGACCACAGCAAAAAAACATTCAATTTTGAAATTTTTCCCAAAAAAGAGATCGTGTTGATCATCGCGCATTCATGTCATACAGAAGTGCTTTGTCAATCGATATTCGGCGAGTTGAGAACGGAGATCCCTGGAAGAGGCATACTCTTCTCCACAGGCCTGGAACGCGTCGTAGGCGTTCTCGATGTCGAACAGGAGCGCAATGGCGAACAAGATTCACCTGATTCGCCACAAGACGCCCTTCAAGATTTTGACCAATCTTTACCAGCAGCTGATTACGTCGCACTTTTTGCCGTTGTCAACCGTGGGCATACAGGCAAAATTATCAATGTGGCCGAACAGTGCGGAGGAAGCGGCGCAACTATCCTGCACGTTCGTGAAATGGATTCTGCTTCGCAAAGCTGGTACAGCAGGCTCGGTGATGCCGAGAAAGAAATCGTCCTGATGCTCGCGCCGCGTGAAATTTCTACCGCCATCACAAAGGAACTTACCGAGTTTTCCGCTACACATAAAAGTGGTCACATCCTGATTGGACGATTTGACGTGGACCGATTCCAGCACCTCTCAGATCAGGGAACTGCCAAAGATCGCCCCAAATTCTAAGAATCCACATGGGGTGTGACAAAATACTGTAAAACAGCGTTGGCGATCGCCTGACCGATAATGCCTCTTCCTTGAGGAGAAGTCAAAATGGCTCGGTCACTCTCATTAGACAGATATCCTGGCACAAATGATGTCGAAACATAGTTGGTCAATCGGAGAATAGCCATGTCCTTCTCCTGCCCGGCATTTACCTGGTCTTCAGGTTTAAGCCATGGCTCCAGCCGTCCCAGTGCCGCCTTCAGGAGCGACGCCAGGTGCGCGCGCCCCACGCTGTCAATATTTGTGTAATTGGGCGGCAAGGTAAGCGCATCCTGACCGGCCGCGTATCCATTATTGACTTGCTCTACAAAAGGCGCGGACATATAGTACGCTTGCGATCCGCCTCTTGAAGAGTCATCAGCGTCATAGGCGAGCGCAATGTTTATGAAAAGAATGTCAGTGTATTGAGCTTCAATATCATAAAGAATCCTGAGTTGAGGCGGTGTCCCGATTGATCCGAACAAACCGCGCCCCCCAGAAGCCGGGCTATTCTGATTGATCCGGATAATGTCGCCCATCAACAACGTAAGATTGTCGATTACGTCACGCTTATAGCCCTCGGTTTCAGCCAACTCACCGTAACGCATCAAGGCAACATCTGCCGCTTTCGCCACTGTCCAAAAAAGCGAAAACTCCTCGTCTGTGGTACGTGTCTGAACAACTGAGGCACCTAGTTGTGTGAGGGCTTTCTCTGCTTCACCCGCAATCTCCAGAACAATCGTCTTCTCCATCACAGCATCTTCGCCCGCTCCCCACACAGCACCCGTATCTGTGCCGCCTCGGGACGCGTCAAGAATAACGGTAATGCCCGAAAGTGGGAGAGGGACTGACGCTTGGCCATAGTATTGGCTTAGATTTGCGTCGTATAATTTAGGGATTGCAAGTGTTTGCGGCCATAAACGAAGTGATGCGCCGCTTGCAGGCAACTGATCGGGATCATTGCCGACAATGGGGAGATCATAGAGCGCAGGGGCGGTATCCTCTGGCTCTTTTGATTGAGTCACTTCTGGCTCATTACTTTCTATACTCGTGGTCGTCTCAGGTTTATGGTCCGGCTCGCTCTGATGAGTATGTTGGAGCTGAAAGCGTTTGGCTCCTCGCACCGGTTTTTGCGTAATACCAAACATGGAGAGCAACAATAACCCTCCGCTTATTACCAGCAGAACGAGAAGAAAACGTACTCCCTTTTTACCATTCAAAAACTAAACCTCATTTTCGTCGCGGCTGATGCGCTCTATGACCGCACAAATCGCAGAGGCGTATGAGTCAATCTCGTCAAGTTCTTGCCCCTCGATCATAACTCGTATGGTAGGTTCCGTTCCTGATTTTCGTATCAAGACGCGACCGCGCATTTCCAGCATTTTTTGTGTTTCATCGAGAATAGACGCCAGCTCAGGGTGGTCCATAACCAGATTTTTTTGATATTCACTCACGTAAACATTCTTAAGTACCTGCGGAAGTGTTTGTATTATTTTTCGAGCTTCGCTCAAACGTGTTTTCGAGCCAAGATTGTGAAGCGCGCCAAGAAGACGCAACGCGGTCAACTGACCATCGCCAGTCGTCGTATCATCGAGGAGAATAACGTGCCCGCTCTGCTCTCCGCCAAGCGACAACCCGTCCCTTAGCATGTGTTCCAGTACGTAGCGATCTCCGACTGATGTTCTAACAAGCCGCAGCCCTTCACGTTCGGCCATCCGTTCGAGGCCGAAATTGCTCATAACGGTTGCGACAATTGTTTTTTGCGCGAGTTTGCCTTTTCGATCTAAATCTCTGGCCAGGATCGCGAGCATGACGTCGCCATCGCATACATCACCTTGGTCGTCGACAACGATCAAACGATCGGCATCACCGTCAAACGCAAGACCTGCATCTGCGCCCGACTCTCGAACATATTCTGCAAGTTTCTCCGCATGCATGGAACCGCAGTCATGGTTGATGTTATAACCGTCGGGCTCAATGCCGATGGCGATCACTTCCGCACCGAGATCACGAAAAAGTTGCGGAGCGGTTTGATAACTTGCGCCGTTAGCACAATCGATTACGAGACGGACACCCGTAAGGTCGACCTCCGCGATTGAATACAAATGATTTCGGTAGTCTTCGGCACCCTTGTCGTACTGAGTAATCCTGCCAACTCGATCACCGACGGGTCGAGTCATCGCGGAAAGCTCGTCACCCCGGATCACTGCTTCTATGGCATCTTCCGTTTCATCCTGAAGTTTAAATCCTTGACCTGAAAATAATTTGATCCCGTTGAATTCAAAAGAATTATGAGACGCGGAAATCATAGCGCCCGCATCTGCTCCCAACTCACGTGTCAGCCAGGCGACACCTGGTGTAGCGATAACTCCCACATAAATGACATCGGCCCCCGCCGAGGTAATTCCGGCAATCAGAGCGGCGCCGAGCATGCCACACGAAACACGCGTATCCGCACCCACAACAAAAGTTGGTTTGTGATGTGTCTCTTCAGTTAGAACAAGCGCCCCCGCCAAACCCAAAGAAAAAGCCAGCTCTGGCGTCAGTTCTCGGTTGGCTATGCCCCGAACGCCATCAGTCCCAAAAAGTCTTGTCATAAAATCCTCACTTTTTTCTGCTCACAACTTATATTTTCCATAAAAAAAGAGCACGCAAATCATGGCAATCTTACCGAAGTCATCTTGCGAAGTCTAATCGAGTTCAAAAATGTTGACAGTCACAGTAACCGGAAGCAGCAATTCCGTCTTCGTGTACAAAAGGGTTTCCGCTTCAACCTTAACAGGCAACTGGATCATACCAATCCTGTTAACCTCACCGACATCAATGTAAGCTGCAATTTTCCCCGGTGTAATATCCGCAAGCACTTGCTGTCGACCCCGAAGTGTCACTTGGACACTTGGAACAGGGAAGTCCTGGATTCCGAATCCACGCGTCTGCGCTTTGTCGACGCCGTAGTGTGCAAGTGGTACGGTAAATGTTTTGGTTGTAACAGGGTTTACGGTCACTTGAACAAAAAGCCACAGGAAACAAGCGAGCAAAAATGCGATAACAGCCAGACCAATTCGCTGTTTGCGCGAGAGAAGTGAACCGGTTCTGCGTCGCCCGGATATTTTCATTTGTCGCTTGCGGGGTTCAGCGACGGCCGGTGCAGTCGTGTTTGAAACTTCTTCAGGCTTGTTCTCAGGGCCATTGGACGTCTCTCCAGAACGATCGCCGCGAAAATCATGGGTGGACACAATGTCGTCGTTTTCGGGTGTCTCCGCATCAGATGACTTACGGCCATTGAAAAGCTTGCGGATACGACTCCGAAGTGAATGATCCTCCTCCTCTTGCACCATACCTAGCAGGCGATGTAGTTGGGTTCTGAGAGCGTCTCCATTGCCAAGCACATGGAGAACCCCACCCACCGCAATGCTGATCACACCACGTTCCTCTGATACGACGACAGCGATGGCGTCACCCATTTCACTCGCGCCGACCGCGGCCCTGTGGCGAAGCCCAAAATCCTTGCGCAAATGGTAGTTATCAGACAAAGGGACATGAACACGCGCAGCTGCGATCCGTCCGTCCCGAATCAATACTGCTCCGTCATGGAGTGGAGAACCTGTATAGAAAATTTGGCGAAGCAAAGAGGACGTCACATTGGCATCAATCCGAACAGCATTTTCCTGCTCCTGAAATTCGCCAAGGCGTGAATCACGTTCGATGATGATCAGGGCACCCGTCTTTGTATTGGCCATCCATTCACATGCGTTGACAATCGATTCGATCATTTGATGGGCTCCGGTACTGCCTGGGAATGCATCCGAGCCAATATACGATAAACGGTTGCGTCCGACTGCCTCGAGTGTCCGCCGCAGTTCGGGTTGAAAGATTACAATAATGGCAATTGCCAGGATCGAGATTGTACGGTTCAGCATGAAGCCTATCGTATTCAAGCCGACACTACTCGCGGCAAGTGCGAACAAAATAATCAGGATAATCCCACGAAGCAACTGCCATGCTCGTGAATCGCGCAACAGCAACAAAATGTAATATAGAACAAGAGCCGTGATCGCGATATCAAACAGTGCGATCACGATGTCGAGAGGTCCTCCAAGAAACAACAGACCGTCCGACACACTGTACCAAAGTTCACTAAAAAATTCGCCGATTTTTGAAAATAAATTAGAAGGCAAACGCAATCCTCCGAGATCTTCAACTGATTAAAATCTTTTTTTCATATTAGCACACGTAGCAACGTTTGAGCTTGAAAGGAACACANNGTTGCGCACTGTGATAAAATTGTATCAAGGACGAGATTTTTGTTTGGCGATTGATTGTCCCGAAGATTAGGCTGTTTCTAACATTAATATACACAAGGAGGTTTTCAAATGAAAATACGCAAATTGACCTATGGGCTTGTATCTCTAGTCATTATCATTGTCTTCGTAGCGATGCTCGTGGCATCGTGCGCGATTCCCGAGCCTTCAAGACCTATAACAGAATTCTCTTCAAGCGTTTCCGCAACGACAACAAGTTCAACATCCGTTTCTAATACACCGACCACATCAGCGACAACAACACCCTTAACAACGATGGTTCCGACCCCT
>LFRM01383542.1_pt1 | contig 19825 bp, 20 predicted proteins | sample 618341 | NCBI WGS metagenome assembly LFRM01 (sample SAMN03654438, study PRJNA283298) | anaerobic digester metagenome | isolation source: pool of bioreactors CSTR01a, CSTR02a, and CSTR03a thermophilic anaerobic... | place: Denmark: Kgs. Lyngby | collected 2014-05-21 | reverse complement strand
CGCTTTAGCGTGCTCAAGCTCTTCAAGAATCAGAGCACCTGCTCCATCAGATAACACAAAACCATCACGGGCTGCATCCCAAGGGCGACTCGCTGCTTGCGGATCATCATTGCGAGTAGACAACGCTCGAGCAGCACCAAAACCACCTAAACCAAGACCACAGGTAGCCATTTCTGAGCCACCGGCAACCATGGCGTCTGCTTCACCGTACATGATAGTGCGTGCAGCCATACCAATGCAGTGAGTACCTGTGGTGCAAGCAGTCGTAATAGCAAAGTTAGGACCTTGCAGGCCTAAACGCATGGATAAAGTGCCGGATACCATGTTGATAATTGAACCGGGCACAAAAAAAGGAGATATCCGCCGTGGGCCTTTTTCAAATAGGGTTTTGCTGGTTTCTTCGATATTGGTTAAACCACCTATACCTGAGCCCACCACGACACCGATACGCTCACGGTTTGCATCAGTCACCTGCAAGCCTGAGTCTTGCATGGCTTGGTAACTGGCAGCCAAGCCGTATTGAATAAACAAATCCAGCTTACGCGCTTCTTTTGCAGGCATATACTGCTCAACATCAAAACCTCTGACCGAGCCACCGAAGCGTGTGCTATATGCTTCAACATTCATGTGCTCGATAGGAGCAATACCACTTTGGCCTGCAAGCACTGCTGCCCAGCTAGACTTTACATCCAAGCCTACTGGAGACAGCATGCCTATGCCGGTCACTACGACACGTCTGCGTGACATGGGAAACCTCTTTCGTGTAAAAGCCGACAAAAAAAAACCGCACGCCCTAGGGGTAGGTCGCGCGGCTTTAACTGTTATGCAACCTCAGCTACATTATTGCGCGTGCGCCGTAACGTAGTCGATAGCTTCTTGAACAGTGGTAATTTTTTCTGCTTGCTCGTCTGGAATTTCAGTCTCGAACTCTTCTTCCAGAGCCATTACTAGCTCAACAGTATCAAGAGAGTCTGCGCCCAAGTCATCAACAAAAGAAGCGCTGTTAGTAACTTCTTCAACTTTAACACCGAGTTGTTCGGCTACGATTTTTTTAACGCGCTCTTCAATAGTGCTCATATCTTGTATCACTCCTAAATGGAAATTTTGCTGCAACCTTGGGCTGCGGTTTAGTCAAAAAAGGATTATAAGCTAATTTTATCAACTTATCCCTTAAAAAAACATACTGTCTCTACTAAAGATCAGTAATTTAATTAACGTTAAGACTACGGCAATACTTTTTGGGTCACAACGTTATTAATTCAATCTATTACTCTTTTATTGTAAGAGTTTCCTAGCTCATGTACATGCCGCCATTGACAGGAATTGTCGTTCCTGTGACATAGCCAGCTTGTTCAGATGCAAGAAAACCCACTACTGCAGCAATTTCCTCTGCTTGTCCTAGACGACCAAGAGGAATTTGCGCTACCAAGGCTTGTTTTTGTGCTTCTGGTAGCTCTCGAGTCATGTCTGTATCAATGAAACCCGGCGCTACCGTATTTACCGTAACCGAACGCGAGCCAAGCTCACGTGCCAATGCACGGCTAAAACCTTCAACACCCGCCTTGGCGGCTGCATAGTTTACCTGACCCGCATTACCCATTGCACCCACAACCGAGCCAATATTGATAATACGACCCCAGCGCGCTTTGGTCATTCCACGTAGCACCGATTTAGAAACGCGATACAGGCTGTTCAGGTTGGTATCCAGCACATCATACCACTCTTCATCTTTCATTCTGAGCATGAGGTTGTCGCGGGTAATACCGGCGTTATTAACCAAAATCTGCGGCGCACCAAACTCTTCTTGAATGCGCTCTACTGTGCCTAAAACAGAGCTATCGCTACACACATCCAACACCATACCTGTGCCCTGAATGGCGTTTTCTTGTAAATATTGGCTAATATTTTCAGCACCATTAGGGGACGTTGCCGTACCAATCACAATCGCACCCTGCGCACCTAACTGTAAAGCAACTGCCTTGCCGATACCGCGACTTGCACCTGTTACCAGCGCCACTTTTCCTGTTAAACTCATTTGAATTACTCTCCAGATTACTTGAGCGTTGCCAGTGCTGCTTCAAAAGCGTCACAGGCGTCCAGACTATGATTTTTCAACTCTTTAGCACAACGCTTATTTAAACCACCAAGCACACGACCCGGGCCGCACTCGACCAAGTCCGTCACACCCTGCTCAGCTAAGTACTGCACAGTTTCCACCCAACGAACGGGGCTGTATAACTGCGCCAGTAAGTTCGCTTTTAAGGCTTCCACGTCTTGGACTGCCGTTGCGGTGACGTTTTGTATCAAGGGAATTTGTGGCGCTTGCCAATTAATCGCCTTAATGTCCGCCGCAAACTGCTCAGCCGCAGGGCGCATTAACTCACAGTGTGAAGGTACACTAACCGGCAACGGCATAGCACGCTTAGCACCCATTTCTTTACATTGCTCAATGGCACGCTCAACGGCTGCAGTGCTACCCGCAATGACCACTTGACCCGGCGCATTAAAATTCACCGCACTGACCACATCACCCTGAGCCGCCTGAGCACAAGCCTCGATAACCTGCTCATCTGCCAAACCTAAAATAGCCGCCATCGCACCTGTTCCAGCAGGTACCGCCTGCTGCATTAGCTGACCACGACGGGCAACCAGACGTGCCGCATCAGCCAGTTCAATTGAGCCCGCCGCCACTAATGCAGAATACTCTCCCAAGCTGTGTCCCGCGACAAAAGCTGGAGCCTGACCCGTCTTGCTTTGCCATAAACGATACAAGGCTACCGAGGCCGTAAGAATAGCAGGCTGGGTTTTATCAGTTTGACTCAACACCTCAGCCGGGCCTTGCTGACACAATTCCCACAAGTCATAACCCAAAGCGTCGGAAGCTTGGGCAAAGGTGTCCTGGATTAGACTTTCAGCCGTACCAATTTCAGCCAACATACCCACAGTCTGTGAGCCTTGACCGGGGAAAACAAAAGCCAGTTTAGCAGTCATAAAATTCCTTACCTGTAATAACGCATCGGCAGTCTGCCATGCTCAAATTCAGTTAACAAACCTACTATGGGATGATAATTACTAGCGCGCAGTCACAGCAGCACGTCACCCTTTTATACTTACTTGTCACCATTTTGCCGCACTTGCTGGGCAGCACTCAATGACGCATAGCTCGCCTGTATATGCCGACCCAAGCGCATCGGTAAATTTTCCTGCACTGCGCGCGTAGCAACTCCGATCGCAGAGGCAATAGCCAGCTGATTAGCAGCACCATGACTCTTAACTACCACGCCATCCACGCCGAGCAATAACGCACCATTATAATGATCAGGCGACCAGCGCTTGTGCACCTCACTCCACATGTTGCGATTTAACCATGCCAGCGAGCGCCGCCAAAACGTGCGCTTAACTTCTTCAAATAACGTAGCGGCCATCAATCGAGCCAACCCCTCGCTACTTTTGAGCAATACATTCCCCACAAACCCATCACATACCACTACATCCGCTTCGCCGCGATAAACCCCATCACCTTCGATATAGCCAATGTAATTGATATTTTTCAGCCCCGCCAAAAGCCCTGCGGCTTGGCGCACCTGCTGATTACCCTTAATCGACTCAACACCCACATTTAACAAGGCTACTCGGGGTTGTGACACGCCACCCAACTGGACTGCAGCAGAACCCATCACGGCAAATTGCAGCAACTGCTCAGCACTACAGTCAACATTAGCTCCTAAATCCAACAAATGTATTGTGGATTTTTGCGTCGGCAAGGCCGTCATTATCGCAGGGCGTTCAATCTGTGGCAGTGTTTTGAGTATATGCTTGGACAAGGCCATTAAGGCGCCAGTGTTACCTGCGCTGACACAGGCATGCGCCCGCCCATCGCGCACCAACTGCAAAGCAACGCGCATAGAAGCATCAGGTTTTCCGCGAAGAATTTGTGCAGGCGAATCGCTCATTTCAATATTTTCTTGAGCAGGCCGGACAGTCAGTCGTTGTTTGACGCTAAAGGATAGATCAAGCATATGCGGCTCAATTTGCTGATCATTGCCGACTAAAATGATATGCAGAGAAGGGTAGCGAATAAGGCTCGCTATACAGGCAGGAACAACGTAGCGGGGACCAAAGTCCCCGCCCATCGCATCAACCGCAATAATTGCAGTTGACAAGGATTACTCGTCAGTGGCCTTGGCAATCACTTGACGACCACGGTATACACCATCCGGTGATACGTTGTGGCGCAAGCGTACTTCGCCTGTGCTCTTTTCAACGGTCAACGCTGAAGCAGTCAGTGCATCATGTGAACGACGCATATCACGCGCTGAGCGAGATTTTTTGTTCTTTTGAACAGCCATAAAATTAACTCCTAAAGTTTTGGATCACGCTTTAACTGCGCCAATACACTAAATGGGTTGGACCTTGTCGTCTCATCAGGACCCAACTCTGGCTCAACATAACCAGCCGGGCTCTGACATTCACCTTGTGGATGCATTGGCACTATTGGCAAGCAAAGTAACAATTCATCTTCCACCAGAGCTAGTAAATCGAGCGGCTCATCGTCCACCTCTAACACGTCATAGCTATGAGAAAGCAAAGTCGAATCAGCATTATGATTAACAACAAGGTAATCATAATGCCCACCAACCGAAATTACAGCATCTTCTAAGCAGCGCTGGCATAGCATAGCAACTTTCGCAGCTAACTCTAAATGCATCACCACATGCTTTTGCTCGTCTCGAGAAAAAGCAACACTAACCTGCACAGCACCGGCTGTGTTGGTTAGGAGCTCAGCAACGCGAGTAAACTTAGCTAAAGGCAGCTCACCAGTAAAACTGATGGCTCTGTCGGCTAATTTATGCGGCTCAACCAGAAGAGGAATAGGTCCGTTTGACATAGGCGCGGTATTCTATGGATGCTCTGCACTTCTGTCAAAGGTTATTCACTATCAGCATGGCAAATGCGATAAAATGCTGGCAGATAAAACCTTTTCCAGCCTATGCGACCACCTTATCTCTTTATCCTAAGTCGAATTTGTGCCAAACTCTGCAGCTAGTTTTTTATATTATTAAGGCGCTATGTCCACATTACCCTTTAGTTTATTGGCTATTGCCCTGTATCTCGTTTCTAGCTCCTATATTGGCAAGCAGCTCTGGCAGAACACGCTCTCCAAAACACCTTGGTTAATCGGCATTGCCGCTTTAGCCAGCATTAGCCATGCATTTGCATTATTTCCAGCCTTGCTGACCGATCAGGGGCTGCATTTGGGCTTCTTTAATGCGGCCAGCTTGATTGCACTTTTTATCGTGGTGCTCGTTATTCTTTGTAACAAACACTTGACCCTCAATGTGCTGCTCGCCCCCATTCAAGTCATAGCAGCACTGACCATCGCCTGCGCACAATTTTTACCTTATGGGCACATGCAGCCAATTAATGAAGCGCCCGGCATTCTGGCGCATATCATTTTTTCTGTACTAGCCTACGGTGTTATCAGCATTGCTGTTGTGCAATCCTTACTTTTACTTATTCAAGAACGCCAATTACGCAAGCGCCCGGTATCATCTTGGTTGCGCAGTTTTCCTCCACTGCAAACCATGGAGAGCCTACTGTTCTCTTACCTGTGGTCTGGCTGGTTACTGCTATCGCTATCCTTACTCACGGGCTGGTTGTTTTTGGAAGACTTCTTTGCTCAGCATCTAGCCCACAAAACCCTCCTCTCAAGCCTTGCATGGGTTATCTTTGCTGTACTGCTTTGGGGTCGTCATCGCTTAGGCTGGCGCGGTCATAAGGCAATCCGCCTTACCTTGGCTGGCTTTTCTTTGCTTATGCTTGCCTATTTTGGCAGTAAGCTTGTCCGTGAATTTATCCTAACTTCTTGAGGCATTTGGCTTGTGGACGATGTGCATTTCGGCTATCTGCTTGGCTTGCTGATTTTCCTTATTATTTGCTCTGCGTTTTTCTCTAGCTCAGAAACGGGGTTGCTTAGCCTGAACCGTTATCGGCTGCGTCACTTAAGCCGTGAAGGCAACCCTGGCGCACAACGCGCCAGCCGCTTACTAGGCAAGCCAGATCGCTTGCTGGGTACCATTTTAGTCGGCAATAACGTCGTCAACATCTTAGCTGCGTCTATTGCTACCGTTATCGCGGTCGATCTGTGGGGTGACGCCGGTGTTGTTATTGCCACCACTGGGCTGACGATTGTGTTGCTTATTTTTGGTGAAATAACCCCAAAAACATTTGCAGCGCTGCGCCCAGAACTGATTGCTTTCCCTGCCAGTCGCGTTTTGTCATTGCTGATGACTGTTTTTTATCCCGCTGTTTGGCTCACCAGCAGCATCAGCAACGCTATTTTGCGTATGCTAGGTATAGACCCCAAGCACCGCTCCTCCGAAACCCTCTCCACGGAAGAGTTACGCAGCGTCGTTAGAGAAGCTGGGCATGATCTGCCACAAAACCGTCAAGATATGCTGCTAGGCATTCTGGATCTCGAAAACGTCACCGTCGATGACATTATTATTCCTCGCAACGAGGTTTTCGGTATCGATCTCAATAACAACATTGATGTAATAGTGCAGCAATTACGCACCACCACCCATACACGTTTGCCTGTCTACCGAGACAACATTAACGAAATCGTTGGCGTGGTGCACATGCGTCAAATCGCGCGTCTGCTGACGCTAAACAAATTAACCCACGAGGTAATTCAGGGTGCTTGTAATGAGCCCTACTTTATTCCCGAAGGTACACCCTTGTCAGTTCAGCTGCTTAACTTTAAACAGCATAAGAAGCGCATGGGGATTGTTGTGGATGAATACGGTGATGTTGAGGGTATTATTACCCTAGAGGACATCTTAGAAGAAATTGTCGGTGAGTTCAGCGATCATAGCCGCATCAATGAGCCAGAAATCAGGCCGCATCAAGATAACAGTTATATCATCGACGGCGCCGCTTATATTCGCGATATCAATAAAAACCTTGACTGGGATCTGCCCTGTGACGGTCCAAAAACGCTTAATGGGTTAATTACGGAAATTCTTGAAAGCATTCCAGAAGGAGCCGTCTGCATGCAGATCGGCCCGTACTTTTTGGAAACTCTGGAAATAAAAGATAACAGGGTCAGTTGCGCTAAGCTGTGGCTTGAAGAGTAAATTCTCTACAGCTCAACCACCACTTCTTGTGCGGCTAATACAGCTTTCTGCCGCGCCTGCTCGACGCTACTGGCTTGCGCCAAAACTACACCCATACGGCGCTCACCTTCCACGCAAGGCTTTCCAAACAAACGCAGCGTAGTATCAGGTCGCGATAACGCCGCACCGAGTTGAGCAAAGGCCGTTTGTTTAGACACACCGCGCACCAAAATAACTGCTGATGCACTGGGTCCATTCTGACGTATAGCTGGAATGGGCAACCCTAAAATCGCGCGCGCATGCAAAGCAAACTCTGACAGGTCTTGTGATACCAAGGTAACCAAACCCGTATCATGCGGACGTGGCGAAACCTCACTAAACCAAACATCCTCGCCTTTGACAAACAGCTCAACACCAAACACACCGCGCCCACCCAAGGCGTCAGTCACTTTCTGAGCAATATCTTTGGACTTAGCATAAGCCACCGCTGACATCGCTTGCGGCTGCCATGATTCAACGTAATCACCACGCTCTTGGCGATGACCTATAGGCTCACAAAAACTGGTGCCACCGATATGGCGCACGGTAAGCAACGTAACTTCATAGTCAAAGTTAATAAATCCTTCAACGATGACACGTCCTGCTCCTGCACGCCCCCCATTCTGAGCCACATTCCATGCCTGTTCAATATCACCGGCTGTAGCAATAACACTTTGCCCCTTGCCCGACGAACTCATAACGGGCTTCACCACACAAGGCAGGCCAATTTGCTCAATAGCCGCTTGATAATCCTCATAGGTATCCGCAAAAACAAAGGGCGAAGTCGGCAAGCCCAATTCTTCGGCTGCTAAGCGGCGAATCCCTTCACGGTCCATAGTAAGCTGGGTGGCACGTGCGGTTGGGATAACGGTATAGCCCGCACGCTCTAAATCCAGCAAAGCCGCGGTATCAATGGCTTCAATTTCCGGCACAATATACTGCGGCTTTTCTTGTTCAATGACCGCTTTAAGCGCATAGCCATCCAGCATATTAACGACATAGCTGCGGTGCGCCACCTGCATCGCAGGGGCATTGGCGTAGCGGTCTACCGCGATAACCTCAACCCCAAAACGCTGTAACTCAATTGCCACTTCCTTACCAAGTTCACCAGCACCACACAGCAATACGCGCGTTGCTGTCTCTGATAAAGGAGTTCCTATTTTGGCCATGTATTCCTCATTATTCTTCTGTGATTAAACCCTGCGCCTGTGCCCGCTGTGTAAGCCTAGCTAAAACGGCTCGGCGTTCATTATTGTCCATTTTACCCCAGCGGATAATTTCATCGCCTGTGCGCTGGCATCCTATGCACACCTCATTATCGTCTAAGGCACAGATGCTAACGCAGGGAGAAGGCACTGGTTTTTCGTATGGCTTATGCGTCATCTTGTTCTATTAGGCCTTGACGATAGCGGCGACCATTATTGGCATAGTGCTCAGCACTGGCTTCTAATCGTTTCATTTGCTCGTCCGTAAGCTGACGAACCACGCGACCTGGCGAACCCACCACCAAACTGCCATCTGGAATTTCCTTGCCTTCACCAATGAGTGTATTGGCGCCAATGATGCAGTATTTACCAATCTTGGCACCATTCAAAATAACCGCGTTAATCCCAATCAGACTGTAATCATCAACAGTACAACCATGCAGCACTGCATTATGACCTACTGTAACCCCGGTACCTAAAGTCAGCGGCCAGCCTATATCTGTGTGCATCACGCTGCCATCTTGCACGTTACTGTTCGGGCCAATATGAATAAGCTCATTATCACCACGCAGAACTGCTCCGAACCACACACTGGCTCCAGCATCCAAACGCACCTTGCCAATCACACTAGCACTGGGTGCAACCCAACTGTCTTCGTCAGCAACAACAGAATGTTCATCTAAACGGTATTTCATCGGCTACTCCCAGTATTTACAATTCTTTTTTGCTGAGTTGGGGCGGCTGATTTAATTCAATATTTAAATCAAACACAATGTTTACCAACTCAACCACCATTACAGCGGTTAACCCCCAAATCTTATAGTCTGCATAAGTATAACTGGGCACAAACCAGCTGCGCCCTAAGTAATCAATTCGGTGAGTGGTGTGGCGCGGATCGGATGCAAAAAACTCAAGTGGGACGGTAAATATAGACGCTATTTCGCCAGCATTGGCTTGATACTGCGTTTGACTCGAAACCAGCCCCACATAGGGCGTAACCTTAATGCCATGGCGAGAAACCAGCGGGCTTAAGGAGCCCGCAACTTGAACTAGTTTTGGCTCTAAACCCACCTCTTCTTGTGCCTCACGCAAAGCGGTAAAAATTAGATCGCTATCCGTAGGATCTCGCCGGCCACCGGGGAAAGCGACTTCACCACCATGCGTAGACAAGCCATGCGCTCTGAGGGTTAACACTAACTCGGGTGTCTGGCTGCGGGTAATAGGCATTAAAACAGCGGCCTCAGGAAAGTTCTGTGCTGCAATAATAGGTTTAGGCTGGTAACTTTGGATGCGTTTAACTGCCTCGTCTAACAACATAAAAAATCTCACACGCGCATGTTTTATACAGTTATTTAAATCAGCTAGAAAGCTGCCCAAAAAAGCTATCGTTTAACAAAATATATGTGCATAAAAAACAAACACCCCATAAACACAACCACTTACTTAGAATACAGGGTGGGTAAATACGGCACTTTCTGAGCTACCTTAGCATCATGCCACGCGTTCAGGGCTTACTCAATGCACACAAAGCGTTTAAAATCCCGCCAGTTTTGCTTATTTGTCTAAAGGGATGCTTTATGCGGACTCGCTTTTTTACATGCTTTATGTTGTTTTTTTGTCTCTTGCCCGCTACGTTTGCCAGTCAAAAAACACTGCCTATTGATAAGGTGCTTGTCATTAAATCTGAACGCCAGCTGCATCTTATGCATCGAGGTGAAGTCGTAAAAACCTATAAGGTTTCACTGGGTAAAAAAGATGGGGCTAAAAGTTATGAGGGAGATCTGCGTACACCTGAAGGCATATATTGGCTTGATTGGCGTAAACCCAGCGAGCGTTACAATCTGGCGATTAACATTTCCTACCCCAATGAACAAGATCGCGAGCGAGCACAACAACTAGGCAAGAACCCCGGCAGCATGATTATGCTGCACGGCACACCCAACGATGAGGAATATCCTGAGTGGTTTTTCAGCTCACTTAACTGGACCGAAGGCTGCATTGCGCTCACCAACGACGACATGCAGGAAGTCTGGTCGTTGGTTAAAGACAACACGCTGATTGAGATTCGTCCTTAATTTAGAGGCGCTCTGCTGTAATCCAGTCTGCAGCAGAGCTTTTCCGCAATCACGCCTCAGTATGCATACGCCGAATCCGTCGGTGCAGCCCAATCAGCACCATGGCAAAGGTTAGAATAAAAGGCATAACGGCAACATTAAACACCTTAACGGTAGTGCCTAAACTTTCAATATCCGCGTTAAGTTGATAACGCACCTCACGCAATTCTTTGCGGATTTGTAATCTTTCCTGCATAAACTGTTGTATTGTCGCTTGTTGCTGCATTGACACATTCAACTCAGTATCACCGGTTTGTAACTCAGCTATTTTTTGCTCTGCTTGCATCAAGCGACGCTGCAGCTGCTGTTCTTTTTCAGCGTAACGCTCCTCAGCGGTACGACGCAAACGATCCACCAGAGTAAAGGGGCGACTAAACTGTGCTCGCGAACGCACACCCAGCAATGCGTCAGAACCGAGCAAGTTATCTATGGCATTAACAACAAAGCTAGCATTGCCTGCCCAAGGTTGTGGCAAGCGCTGACCGAAAAAATCCTGCACCTGTACCCACATGGTATCGCGCAGCATATCGGTATCAGCCACGACCAGCACTTGGATTTGCTTGGCTTGCTTGAGTCCCGGCAATTGCCCTTCTAAACCCTGCGTAAAGGCTGATTTTGCTGGCCCACTAATGCGTGCCGCCAAAGTATACCGCTCACCTGTAGGCTGCATATCTGCCTGCAACTCAGTCGGGCTTCGCAAACCAGCAAAGCGTCGCGCAGCATAGGGCATAGCGCTGTCGGAGGTTTGCAGCAGCGGAGTAAACAGCGTTGTTGCGCCCTCCAAGGGCTCTAATACACCCGCTGTCGCTAGCGTAATATTTTGTAAAGGCGCCGTGACCACATCTTCAGCACTGAGGGCCTGTTTCGGCAAGTTAAGCCAGCCTAGGTGACGTACCGCACGCTGCTCACTACCCACACCGACCGTCATCGCATACAACGAATCACCCACCACCACATCATCACGCAGACGCAATCCCCACGCTTCGAACAGCGTCTGCAGATTTGATGCACGTGCTTGCAGCTCATCCGCAGCCATCGACATCCCTGTGTCAAACTCACTGTAGGGGTCAACAAACACCAGTAATTTGCCGCCACGCATCACAAACTGATCAATGGCGTACAGCGTCGGCGGCGACAAGTTTTGCGGATGCACAAGCCATAAAACCGACACTGACTCAGGAATTTCATCGGCCGTCAACGCAATACTTTCGATTTGAAATTGTTGCCGCACCTCTTCCATCACCATCCAAGCCGGTTGCGCTTGACCACTTAGCATATCGAAGCCGCCATTGAGCTGTAGTCCACTCATCACCCCGATAACGGGCAGGCTGGTTTGCGACAATGCATGCAGCATACGGCTGAGCTCATACTCCAGCAGCTCTTCTTGCTCAAGGGCAAAAAATGCAATGCTCTGCACATCACCCTGACTATTTTTACCTGCCAGCCCCAAATACAAAGACTCCCCCTGAGCCAGCGGTATCGCTTGCAAACCCATTTGCGCTGCCTGGTCTTCCTGTGCTGAAAAAGGCTCAGGCTCAATCACGTGCAGTTTTAGCTTGCCATCTGCCAAGCGGGTATAGGTAGCCAAGAGTTCGTGCACGCGTTGCGCATAGTGACGCACCTGCGGCATGTCGCGTGCCGCTTGGTTGGAATAAAAGAAATACAGCTCAATCGGCTCATCGAGTCCAGCGAGTAGCTGCTGTGTGCCTTCAGTTAGGGTGTAGAGTTTTTGCTCGGTTAAATCCAGCTGCACACCTTTAAATAGCAGGCTCGAAAGCGCGTTAAACACAAAAAACGCCAGCGCCACTACTACCAAACCAAGGCTTGAATAAAACATTCTTTTCATTTTAATCCGCCTTTTTCAGTTCAAGCACAATGACACTAGCTACCAGCCACGCCAGAATAAAGCTAAGGAAAAACAGCACATCGCGTACATCAATCACGCCACGGCTAATGGCTTGAAAACGTGTTAAAAAACTCATGGACGACACCATATCGAGCCACCATTGCGGAGCCCAGTTCGTAAAAGCATCCAACACCAATGCATGACCACTAACCACAAAAATAAAGCACAGCCCTAACGCACCAATAAAGGCCAGCACCGTATTTTTCGACAACGCCGAAACAAACGAGCTGGCCGCCAAATACGCACCAGCCAGCAGCCAACTGCCCAAGTAGCCGGTTAAAATAGCGCCATTATCAGGATCACCTAAAAAATTAACCGTAAACACCAAGGGAAAGGTTAGCCCCAGCGCCAGTCCAGCAAATAACCACGCGGCCAGAAACTTTCCCAACACCATTTCACGCCGACGAATCGCCAGCGTCATTAATAATTCAATCGTGCCGCTTTTGCGCTCCTCAGACCACAAACGCATGGCTAAGGCGGGCATTAAGAACAGGTACAGCCATGGATGAAAGGTGAAAAACGGTTGCAAGTTGGCCTGCTCGCTTTCATAAAAGCCACCCAGATAAAAGGTAAACAAGCCAGACAAAACCAAAAACGTCAGCAAAAATACATACGCCAATGGAGTGGCAAAATAGCCCGAGAATTCACGCTCTAAAATAATACGCCAATGCTTCATGCTGACTCCCCCCTGGTTAAGCGGCGGAAAACTTCATCCAAACGTCCCGACTCCACGGCAATTTCTTGCACTTGCCAACCACGTTGTTGAATAAGCGCGTTGACCACAGGAAACAACACAGCGCCCGGCTCAGGGATTAAGGTCAAGCTGCCATCGCGGCTATTCTCTTCCAGTGATTGCACGCCGGGTAAAGCCTTTAACGCTGCCTGATCGAGCGCGTTTTCACTGTAAAGCGTGACCGCCTGATGGTATTTAGAGCGCTGTAATAATTGATGTGGTGTTTCATCGACAATCAGCTCGCCGTGCGCAATCAACAGCACACGCGTACAAAGCGCGCTGACCTCTTCTAAGATATGCGTTGAAATAATCACAATGCGGTCTTTAGCTAACGCCTTGATCAATTGGCGTACCTGATGCTTTTGGTTGGGGTCCAAACCATCGGTGGGTTCATCTAATATCAACACCTTCGGCTCATGCATCACCGCCTGCGCTAAGCCCACGCGGCGATTAAAACCCTTAGACAGCGTATCAATGCTCTGACCAATCACCCGCCCAAGCTCGAGCAAATCAATCACTCGTTTAACGCGCTCTTGCAGCTCTTTACCACGATAACCACGTACTTTGCCGATAAACAGCAAGAAATCCAGCACCGTCATCTCGCCATAACAGGGCGCGCCTTCTGGCAAATAGCCCAGCACGCGCTGCGCCCTAATACGCTGTTTGGCAATATCAAAACCATGAATCTTGACGCTTCCTGCACTAGGCGCCAAAAAACCGGTCAGCATTTTCATTGTGGTAGATTTACCTGCCCCGTTAGGGCCTAGAAAACCTATCACCTCGCCGGGCTGAACGGTGAAAGATAAATTATTTACCGCTAAATGCTCAGAAAAATGTTTGCTGAGCTTAGAAACCTCAATCATGCATCACACTCAAATAAAACTTTAAAAAGAAAATTTTTGCCATGCTAGTGCATCTGCATAGTGTCTGCAGACAAAATTCACGCCTTGGCTCAAAACAAATCGATCGGATCCACATCCACCGACCAGCGTGCTTGTCGCGCACTGGGAAGTTGCTCCAAATTAAAACACAACGCATGCAACAACTGCTGCAGGTCTTTACGCTTGTGCGCAATAAACAGCAACTGCGCTCTATAGCGCCCTGCACGCCGCTCCATGGGCGCTGCAACCGGACCTAAACACTCAAGCTGTTGCAACTGATAGTGTGCCAGCAGCTGTTCACTCAGAGCCAAGGCGTCCTGTAGAAAATTATCCACCTGTGTACTGCTCACCGCTTCGGCACGCAACAACGCCATATAACTATAGGGTGGTAACCCTGCCACACGCCGCTCACTCAGCGCCTGCTCCGCAAAAGCAAAATACCCCTGCTCGGTCAGCTGCACCAATAAGGGATGATCAGCTAAGTGGCTCTGGATAATTACTTCACCTGGGTCTTGCGCCCGCCCTGCACGCCCAGCCACTTGCAGAATCAACTGCGCCATACGCTCACTCGAACGAAAGTCTGCGGAAAACAATCCCCCGTCCGCATTTAAAATTGCCACCAAGGTGACCCGTGGAAAGTGATGCCCTTTGGCAAGCATTTGCGTGCCCAGCAAAATACAGGGCTTCCCCTGATTAACCGTATTCAGCATGGCATCCAGCGCACCTTTGCGCGCGGTAGTGTCACGGTCAATACGCAAAATCGGCACATGCGGAAACAATATTTGTAAACGTTCTTCTGCTCGTTCTGTGCCCTCACCTACTGGATGCAGCTGTAAGCTTTCGCAGCTTGGGCAGGCTAACGGGCGTTTTTCCACATGACCGCAATGATGACAACGCAACTCGTTGTAACGCTGGTGCAAGGTGAGCCGCGCATCACAGTCGCGACACTTACCCATCCAACCGCAATCATTACAGAGCAAAACCGGAGAAAAGCCCCGTCGATTTAAAAACACCAACACTTGCTGCCCTGCGGCCAGCGTACGCTCAATGGCTTTTTGCAGCGGCATACTAATGCCCGAATCCAGCGGCAAACTGCGTACATCCAAACGCTTAAACTGCGGCAATTTAGCGGTACCTGCGCGCGTATTCAAACGCAGCAGCGCATAACGTCCGCTATTAGCATTGTGCAAGCTTTCTAACGAAGGCGTCGCCGAACCCAGCACCACCGGAATATCTGCTTGCCGCGCACGCACCAAGGCTAAATCACGCGCATGGTAACGCAAGGCTTCCTGCTGCTTATAGGAAGCGTCATGCTCTTCATCAATAATAATTAAACCTAGGTTCTTAAAAGGGGTGAACAACGCCGAACGCGTACCTATAACAATTTCTGCCTGACCGTCGCGTGCAGCCAGCCAAGCATTCAGCCGTTCGCGGTCGTTCACCTCAGAATGCAGCAGCGCAACCCTGACATTGAAACGCTGCTGAAAACGACTAAACGTCTGCGGCCCAAGGTTAATTTCTGGAATGAGCACCAACACCTGCTGCTTTTTATTCAACACCTGCTCAATCAGTTGCAAATACACTTCAGTTTTACCACTGCCGGTCACGCCCGCCAGCAGAAACACATTGAAGCGCCCGAGTTGCTGACTAATCGAATCAAACGCCACTTTTTGCTCAGCATTTAAGACCAGCGGCATTTGCGCTAACACCGGCAAGTTGCTGGGCGGCTGGTGCACACTGCGCCATTCTTTGTGCAGCAAACCTTTTTCTAACAATGCATCAATGCTGCTTTTCTGTAGATCTAAACTGCTGAGTTGTTCATGGGCCAGTCCGCGTTTGTGCTGCAATACAGCCTGTAAAGCCTGTCGCTGTCTGGGTGCGTTTTTAACTCGCACATCGTCCAGTTGTGCGTCAGTAGCAGCGGTATAAAACAGCTTTTTTTGCGCAACCGCAGGCTCACCTTGGCGCAGCAGTACCGGTAAAGCCCAACTAAAGGTGTCGCCCAAACTGTGTTGGTAATACTGTGACGTCCAGCTTATTAACTGCATAACACTCGGGGGCAACAAAGGTTTCTCATCAATTAACTCAGTGATCGTACGCAACTTACTCACTGGCACTTCGGTCGTATCGGTAGTGTGCAGGACAACGCCAATCACTTCGCGCGATCCAAAAGGCACCTTCACCCGCACACCCGGTTGCCATGCGCTGACAGGAATATCAGCGGGTGCGCGGTAATCAAACAAACGCCGCAAAGGCGTAGGCAATGCGACACGTAAATAAAGCTCAGACACGCGTATTAAATCCTTAACTATGTGCTGCTATATTAGCGGAGTTTTTTGTTGTATGGTTCTTTAAGCAAGTGCTGAGTCATTAGCTGCATTGTCAGGTTCAAGCAAGAGCTTCCAATACTTCCTTATACACGAACCTGTCATGGGGGCTTATTACTAACACCATGGAGAATGATTATGAGTAAAAAAGTTGCAGTGATTTTATCCGGTTGCGGCGTTTTTGACGGTGCAGAAATCCATGAGAGCGTACTCACGGCGCTGCGTCTTGACCAGCAGGGTGCACAGGTAACCTTCTTTGCTCCCGATATCCCACAAGGTCATGTTATCAACCATCTTACAGGCGACGAAATGCCTGAGCAGCGCAATGTGCTGATTGAGTCAGGACGTATTACCCGTGGTAAAACCCTTGATGTACGCGAACTACAAGCCAAAGACTTTGATGCCTTAATCCTGCCCGGCGGCTTTGGTGTTGCCAAAAACCTGTCCAACTTTGCCAGCAAAGGCGCAGATTGCGAAGTAGAAGAAAACACCCTCAAGGCTATTTTGCAATTTAAAGAGGCTAAAAAACCCATCGGCCTTATGTGCATTTCACCCGCTTTATCAGCCAAAATATTTGGCACAGGCGTAACCTGCACCATCGGCAGCGACGCTGGCACTGCCGGCGCCATCGAAGCCATGGGTGGCACACACCAAAATTGCAGCGTCGATAAGATTGTTGTCGATGAAGGCAACTGTTTGGTTACCACCCCCGCCTATATGCTCGCCCAATCCATTAGTCAGGCCGCTACAGGCATTAATGCTCTAGTCGATAAAGTGCTAGAAATGGCTTAACCGTTTTTCCCTTCAGTATTCGTGCCGCTCATTTGCATAATCCATGAGCGGCACGTGTAATATTGCTCACTAAGGAGTTTCGCGCAGTAAAAGCGGAAAACTATTGCGCTTTATTTTTGCAAAGCTATGCTAATCACTTAATTTTCCACAAGGTACACACACCGTCTTGGACACTAGCCTACACACCCATCGTTTTACACTAGAAAGCTTCGATACCGCGCGTTTCGCCAACCTGTGCGGTCAATACGACGAGCATTTACGCCTCATTGAGCAGCGCCTTAACATCACCATCCGAAACCGTGGCGAACAGTTTGAACTGCTCGGCGATGCTGCAGCGACAAGCACCGCAGAACACCTTTTGCGCCGCTTGTATCGTGAAACCAAAGACACACAGCTGACCCCTAACCAAATCCATCTGTACCTGCAAGATGCGAGTATGCAAGAACTCGCCTTACCAGCTACTAACAGGGTCACGCTGCGTACACGCAAAGCGGTAATTAAACCTCGTGGTGAAAACCAGCAAGCCTATGTACGTTCCATCCAAAAAAAAGATATAAACTTCGGTATAGGCCCTGCAGGCACGGGAAAAACCTATCTAGCGGTTGCCTGTGCAGTGGATGCGTTAGAGCGCGAAGAAGTTGAACGCATCTTACTCGTGCGCCCTGCCGTTGAAGCGGGTGAAAAACTGGGCTTCTTGCCCGGAGATTTAACCCAAAAAATTGACCCCTACTTACGTCCTTTGTACGACGCTCTTTACGAAATGCTGGGCTACGAGTATGTCCATCGCCTGTTGGAGCGACAAATTATCGAAGTCGCACCGTTAGCCTATATGCGGGGTCGCACGCTAAGTAATAGCTTTATTATTCTGGATGAAAGCCAAAACACCACTAAAGAGCAGATGAAAATGTTCCTTACGCGCATGGGTTTTGGCTCCACTGCTGTGATTACTGGCGATATCACCCAAATCGACCTGCCACGCGGAGTAAAATCGGGACTGGTACATGTGGCTGAGGTACTCAAAGATGTACCAGGTCTGGGCTTTACCTTTTTTAAATCCGGCGACGTAGTACGCCATCCTTTGGTACAGCTGATTGTCGAAGCCTATGAAAAACACGAAGCCAACGAGGCACAAAACTAACCATGGCCGTTACTCTGGATACGCAAATCGCCAGTAGTTCTGTGCTGCTCCCTAGTCAAGAAGACTTACAAGCATGGTGTGCACTGGCGCTTGAACAACGTACCACTCCTTCGGAGCTAACCATTCGTCTAGTTGATGAAGCAGAAGGTCGCACGCTTAATCAGCAGTGGCGAGGCAAAGACTACGCCACCAACGTGCTGTCCTTTGTCGCCGAGATACCTGAAGGCATTTTAGATATCCCTCTGTTAGGCGATCTGGTCATTTGCGCGCCCGTAGTGGAGCGTGAAGCACGGGAACAAAACAAACAGCTGCAGGCGCACTGGGCACATATGGTGATCCACGGCTGCTTGCATTTGCTAGGCTATGACCATATAGATGAGCAGGAAGCCCAAGAGATGGAAGAGCTTGAGCAACAGCTCATGGCGCGGCTGGGTTATGCTGACCCCTACGCCGAAAGCGAATAACTTCTTCTTATATAACACTTTTTTGAAAGATACGGATTTACTACAACCATGAGTGAAGACAGTTCTAGCAGCGGGCAAAGATCTTGGTTAGATAAACTAGCCCACGCTTTTGCCCAAGAACCCAAAAACCGCCAAGATTTATTTCAGTTGTTGCGTGAAGCTAATCGCAACAAACTAATGGACGATGATGCCTTGGCTATTGTTGAGGGTGCCATTGAGATTTCCGAGCTTAAAGTTCGGGACATTATGATCCCCCGCTCACAAATGGTCAGTATTCAAGTTGACCAAACACCTGAGCAATTTTTGCCCGCTATCATCGAAGCCGCTCACTCGCGTTACCCGGTGTTTGGCGAAAACAACGATGAAATCTTAGGGATTTTACTCGCCAAGGACTTGCTACCACTTATCCTTAACCGCCCAGCGGATTTTAACTTGCGGCAGATTTTACGCCCCTGCAACTTCGTACCAGAATCAAAACGCCTTAATGTCCTGCTCAAAGAGTTCCGCGCCAACCACAACCATATGGCGGTCGTGATTGATGAGTACGGCGGCGTTGATGGTTTGGTAACCATTGAAGATGTCTTAGAACAAATCGTTGGTGATATCGAAGATGAGCATGATGTTGAAGACGATACGCTAATCCGTTCCGTACCCAGCGGTGATCACATTGTTAAAGCGCTCACGCCGGTGGAAGACTTTAATGAGTTTTTTAAGAGCAACTTTTCTGAAGATGAGTACGACACCATCGGTGGCGTAGTTCTCAGCGCATTTGGTCATTTGCCCAAACGCAATGAAGTCATAGAGATCGACAACTGGCGCTTTCGGGTTGCCAACTCAGACAGCCGTCGCTTACACCTCTTACGTGTTAGTAAGGTTGGCTAGTCACCATGTTTGATCCCGCATCCGTATTGCGTTACGGCTGGCAAGGCAATCTGCTGTCCGTACTGGCTGGCGGGTTGATTACCTTTTCTTTAGCCCCTTTTAATCTATGGCCTTTGGCTTTGGTAGCCGTTGCGCTATGTTATTTGCTGCTGCAAAGGCTAACCCCAAGTCAAGCGGCTATGCGTGGCTGGCTATTCGGCTTTGGACTGTTTGCCAGTGGCGTAAG
>LFRM01234812.1_pt1 | contig 19833 bp, 18 predicted proteins | sample 618341 | NCBI WGS metagenome assembly LFRM01 (sample SAMN03654438, study PRJNA283298) | anaerobic digester metagenome | isolation source: pool of bioreactors CSTR01a, CSTR02a, and CSTR03a thermophilic anaerobic... | place: Denmark: Kgs. Lyngby | collected 2014-05-21 | reverse complement strand
AAGAAGATTAGAATCGAGCGTATCCACATGGAGGAAGATGCTGGGAAATCCCTTCACTCCTCTGATGGAACTCTAGTAGATTTTAACCGGTCTGGAGTACCTCTAATAGAGATTGTTACAGAACCGGATTTAAGAAGTCCTGAAGAGGCTACGCTGTATTTAACGAAGCTTAGATCAATCTTATTATCTCTTGGAGTTTCGGATGTGAAAATGGAAGAAGGCTCCCTACGTTGTGATGGTAACATCTCTATACGTAAAATTGGAGAAGAAGCTTATGGTGTCAAGTCTGAAATTAAAAACATGAACTCTTTTAAAGCACTAGAAAAAGCATTGCACTACGAATTTGATCGTCAGGTTAAGGCGGTGGAGAATAATGAAAAACTAACGGTGCAAACTAGAAGATGGGATGAAAAAGAAGAAAAAACCATCGTCATGCGTTCTAAAGAAAAGGCCAATGATTATCGATATTTCCCTGAAGGGGATCTGGTAAGTTTAAAAATCAGTGATAAGTGGATTGAAAAAGTAAAAAGTGAGATTAAAGAGCTTCCTTATGAAATGGAAGAAAGATTTATCACTACCTATGGCATACCTAAATACGATGCTATGGTACTGACCTTAACTGAAGATATGGCTAAGTTTTTTGATGAGACTGCAAAAATTAGCGGAGATCCTAAGGGAGCTTCTAACTGGTTGATGGGGGATATCTCTCGACTAATGAATGAGCAAAATTCATGGATTGAAGATTTAAAGTTTAGTCCAAAGGATCTTTCAGACTTATTAGCTCTGCTTAAATCCGGGAGCTTATCTTCCGCCATGGGTAAAACTGTGATAGAAACCATGTTCATCGAAGGAAAGAGCCCTAAAGTGATTGTAGAAGAAAAAGGATTAGTTCAAAATAGTGATGAAGACTTTATTTTAGAAGAAGTAAAGAAAGTGCTGGATAACCATCCTAATGTGGTGGAGGATTACCGAGCAGGTAAGACGAAAATCATTGGGTTTGCTGTGGGGCAAACCATGAAAGCCACTAAAGGAAAAGCGAATCCTTCCATCATTAATAAATTGGTAAAAGAAGAACTGGATAAAAGACTATAAGAAATGGCCTAGGAGTAATCCTAGGCTATTTTCATGGTGAGGATAGATTAAATCCCCAGAATGTAATCTCTCCCATGAGAAATAAAGTTTTCTACTTTTCGTAAGCTATGCTAGAATAGATAAAGAGTTTTTAAAGAAAGAAAGGGAATTAGACCATGATGACAGGGAAATTAAATTGGGATGTACTACAAAAGTTATTAAAAGAGAATCAGGGAGCCTTTAGAGAAGAAGTTTTAAATCCAGGTGGTATCGGAGAAGACTGTGCAGTGGTCAAAATTGGCGATGAGAAGCTAATCTTAACCACGGATCCGGTAACAGCAGCTTCAGTAGATATTGGCCATATTGCTTTTCATATTAATGTGAATGATCTGGCGACCACTGGCGCTAGACCCTTAGGTGTCATGGTGACGATTCTAGCCCCAAGTACTTCATCCTTAGAGGAAATCCAGTCGATTATGATGGAGATTTCTAGAGAAGCTAAAAAAGACGGAGTCATGGTGATTGGGGGCCATACAGAGGTCACAGATGCTGTGAACCGAACTATAGTCTCTATTACGGCTATTGGGACCATGGACAGAGATGACCAGGTGGTGTTGACCAGAGGAGCCAAAGTTGGCGATAGAATAATCGTCACTAAATCTTTAGGTTTAGAGGGAACCTCCATCATTGCCAATGAATTTCAAGAGGAAGCATTAAAGGTATTAAGTGATGAAGAACTAGTTCAAGGAAAAGACTACGCCAAAGAACTTTCAGTTCTTAAAGAAGGTCGACTTTTACGTCATATGGCTTCTTCAATGCACGACATTACCGAAGGAGGATTGCTGGGTGCTCTGTGGGAGCTTAAAGAAGCATCAGGGAATGGATTCCTAGTTCATGAAGAAAGGCTGCCTGTACGCAGTGTGACCCGAAAGCTTTGCAACCATTTTAAGTTAGATCCTCTTAAGCTTATTTCTTCGGGGAGTATGTTAGTGACTGTTACGGATGGAGAGGAAGCTATGGCTCTATTAGAGGCCAATAATGTAGAAGCTCATCTCATTGGAGAAGTAACAAAAGAAGGGAGCTATCTCTATACATCTACATCAAAGGTTCATATCAATCCTCCTAAACGGGATGAAATTTACAAACTTTTTGATATGGGTGAAGAAGAGTAATGAAAAATTCTTATAAAATAGGGATAAAAACGAGATATAATAAAGATAATTGAGGATAAAAAAGCGCATACATAATGATATTTCACCATAAAAAAGGAGATAAATAGATGAAAAAATTAATTATAGCCAGTAATAATCAACATAAAATTTTGGAGATTAAAGCTATGCTTGAAGAATTTAACTTTGAAGTTTTAAGCTTAAATGACGCGGGGATTAATATTGATGTAGAAGAAGATAAAGATACTTTTATGGGAAATGCCTTCAAGAAAGCGGAAGAGATTTTCGCGGTTTTTAGCGATGAAGAAAAGAAAGATATCTATGTGCTTTCAGATGACACGGGTTTATCAGTGGACTACTTAGATGGGGCTCCAGGAGTTTATTCGGCCAGGTATTGCGGAGTGGCCCATGATGATCATGGGAACAATGAGAAGCTGCTTAGGGAGCTTCAGGGAGTCTCTATTGACCGGCGAGGAGCTAAGTTTGTCACGGCTATGGTATTGCTAGGTGTTGGACTGGAAATTAAAGTTTATGGTGAAGCAAAAGGAATAATTCTAGAGAAGAAAACTCGGGATGAGGGGTTTGGCTATGATCCTTTGTTTTACTCTGATGATTTAGAGAAAAGTTTTGCAGAAGCTACGACTCAAGAAAAGAACCAAGTTTCACATCGAGGCCGTGCGCTTCAAAACTTAACGGAGGAGCTTAAAAAAATATGAAAATAGCCATTGTTTCAGATACGCATAAAAGTACTTCAGCTATTATGAAAGTAGCCGAAATCATTAAAGAGGAAAATCCGGATATTGTTCTCCACCTGGGAGATTTAACCAGTGACGCGGACTTTCTTGAAGCTTTAATTGAAAAAGAAGTTAGACGGGTACCGGGAAACTGCGACTATTCAAGGGGGGAACCAGACTCGCTACTTATAGAAGTTGATGAACATAAGCTCTTTGCTACCCATGGGCACTTCCATGGAGTGAAGATGAATTTAGCCCCTCTATTAAGAGAGGCTAAAGAAAAAGGAGCGACTATCGCTCTGTATGGTCATACCCATATTGCCCATGAAGAGACCATAGGGAAGGTGACTTTATTTAATCCGGGTAGTCCAGCTCTTCCTAAAGGAGGACAAAAAAAGTCCATGGCTTTTTTAGAAATTAGTGGGAATAGTAAATCCTTTAGATGGATTTATCTTTAAGAAGCAGGAGAATAGGTTGCTTCATAGGGATAGAAAAGTGAAAGTTTAAAGTTTAGGGACTAGATGTCTAAAATAGAAATATAAAAGTTTAAGCACTATTTTTAAAATATCTCTTTCCAAAAATGAGGCTATGAGGTATAATCATAACTAGAGTTCTTTTGAAGCAGACCTCTTTTTTATTCCTAAACCATGACTGATAACCAGAAATAAAATAACTTAAAAGAAATTAACACGGCTTTCCGATTGAGTCATAAGGAGTTTAGACCACAAGAAAATAAAAACTTCAAAAAAAAGGAAATTAAGTGTTGACGAAGAACGGTTTATGGTATAGAATTAATTTTGTCGTCGAAAAGAGATGACTGACGGGGTGTAGCGCAGCTGGGAGCGCGCGTGCTTTGGGAGCATGAGGTCGCAGGTTCAATCCCTGTCACCCCGACCATTATTTAATAAGTGGTAATCCATTTGAGAAAAACATTATGCGTCTTTAGCTCAGCTGGATAGAGCAACGCCCTTCTAAGGCGTGGGCCAGGAGTTCGAATCTCTTAAGACGCACCACTACATTGGGATATCGCCAAGTGGTAAGGCTCCAGACTCTGACTCTGGCATCGTTGGTTCGAATCCAGCTATCCCAGCCAATTTAATATGATCCACTAGCTCAGTTGGTAGAGCACATGACTTTTAATCATGGTGTCCGGGGTTCGATTCCCCGGTGGGTCACCATTTGCGGGTGTAGTTCAACGGTAGAACTCCAGCCTTCCAAGCTGGTTGTGGGGGTTCGATTCCCCCCACCCGCTCCAATTCATTTTAACCCACGGGGTGTAGCGCAGCTGGGAGCGCGCGTGCTTTGGGAGCATGAGGTCGCAGGTTCGATCCCTGTCACCCCGACCATTTTAAAATGCCGGAGTGGCTCACTGATCGAGCATTACCTTGCCTAGGTTTATGTTTTAAAAAATCTTTGATTTAACTCCATTATGCGTCTTTAGCTCAGCTGGATAGAGCAACGCCCTTCTAAGGCGTGGGCCAGGAGTTCGAATCTCTTAAGACGCACCATATGGTGGACGTAGTTCAGTTGGTAGAGCGCCAGATTGTGATTCTGGTTGTCGTGGGTTCGAGTCCCATCGTTCACCCCATTTTTTACTTAATGGGATATAGCCAAGTGGTAAGGCACCAGACTTTGACTCTGGCATTCGTTGGTTCGAATCCAGCTATCCCAGCCATTAAGTCCTAAATTAAATATCATGCAGATGTGGCGAAATTGGCAGACGCACTAGACTTAGGATCTAGCGCCGAGAGGCGTGGGGGTTCGACTCCCTTCATCTGCACCATGACGCGGGAGTGGCTCAGTGGTAGAGCGTCACCTTGCCAAGGTGAATGTCGCGAGTTCGAATCTCGTCTTCCGCTCCAATGCGGGTGTAGTTCAACGGTAGAACTCCAGCCTTCCAAGCTGGTTGTGGGGGTTCGATTCCCCCCACCCGCTCCATAAAGCACCTGCCGTAATGGCAGGTTTTTTATTATCAATTTATGCCTCATTAGCTCAGATGGATAGAGTAGTGGTCTTCGAAACCATTGGTCGGGCGTTCAAGTCGCTCATGGGGCACCACAAAAAAGATCTGATATAGATCCCACGAAAAGACTCTTTATAGCACGGATGTGTTGTAAAGAGTCTTTTCTTTTAGTTTCATTCAAATATACTATTTTCATGAGTTCTAGTATACTTTTAAGCAAATTAAGTCATGACGGAGTTATTTAAAAAGATGAAATCGACGAAAATCTGTCTAAATAAGAATTAAGCAAAACTTGACTACAAACTAAAAGACATAAAGTGGAGGAGAACGATATGAAGAAGTTTGGATTCACCTATATATTTGCAGATGATATTGAGAAAATGAAGTGATTTTATTCATTTCTTCTTGAATTAGAATTAATATGGAATCAAGCTGATAGCATTGCATTTAAGATTGGAGGCCCTCAATTAAGTATATCCCTTCACGATAAGTTAAAAATTCCGTTACCAGAGTTTGCCATACAACCTGGTTGACAAGGAGGGACTCAACCTAGAACTAGCTGGTCTATTGATTGTGATGCTCCAAGTTTCAAACAAACTGTTGAGCTGTTGATGAGAAGTAATATTATGACAATCCTGAGTGGAATGGGTATTTAAGTTATCCTGTACTTGATTCTATGAATAATACTATTGAAATCACATGTAGCCAGTTTGATCTCTAGAGGTTTTAAAACTCTTCTATCTAACGATGAGCAAAAGCTTTAAAAATATGGCATGTTCTAATTTTTCTTTATAACTTCATGAATTATTCAAAATCATTTCATTTAGATATAGCATAAAATTTATATAATAAATCAATGTTATGAAAATAAGAATAAGGAGTTCGAATGATATGAGAAAATTAATTAAAGGAAATACTTACTGGGATGAAGTAGGGGAAGATTTTGAGCTTCATCCAGTGGAGAAGGATTTAGACACTGATATTCTAATTATAGGAGCAGGTATGTCAGGAACTCTGGCTGCCCACGTCCTAAGCAAAGAAACGTCATTTAAGATTGCTATGGTAGATGCCATGGAGGATGTGGCTATGGGTAGTAGCCGAGCTAATACAGGACTTCTACAAGTTAGTAGTGACACCATGCTCCATGAATTTATTGAAACTATCGGTGAGAAAAAAGGGCGAGGATTTTATAGGATGTGCCAAGAGGCTATGGAAGATTTAATATCCTTAGGGAAATCTCTTCCTGGTAGTACCCTTAGAAGTAGAAAAAGCTTATATTGCGCCACCCAAGAGGCGGATGTGGAGAAAATAAAGAAAGAATATGATGCTCTGACCGAACAAGGCATGAGTGTAACGTATCTTGAACCAGAAGATGTTTTAAATCACTATGGGGTGAGGTGTTATGGCGCTCTTTTAATTCTCGGGGACGCAGACGTTAATCCGGTGGTGTTTATTGATCAGCTTACAAAAGGAAATCTTAGTAGAGGAGTAAAAATCTATAATAAGACGGAGATGGACTTGGATTCTGCAACGAAAAATGAGATTAAAACAAAAACAGGTCACAGGATTATCTTTAAACATTTAATCTTTGCCACAGGTTATGCTAAGAAGTTTGAAGAAGTGGAAGACTTGATTCAAATTAATCGAACCTATGCCTTTACCACCAAACCTGTTAAAGAAGAACCATGGCCTGAAGAGGTAATGATTTGGGAAACTAAGTCGCCCTATCTTTATCTAAGGACTACTCAAGACCAGAAAATTGTGGTGGGTGGAAGAGATGAGGAGGTTGATGGGCTAATGGATGAAAAAGACCATATCGATAAGGTATTTGAAAAACTTAAAAAAGACGTGGATAATCTTTTTGTAAATCCTCCGAAATTAAACATTGACCATAGGTATAATGCTCTTTTTGGTACAGTTAAAGATGGATTGCCTCTTATGGGCAGAGATCCAGATGTTCCAAATCACTACTATATTCTCGGGTACGAAGGAAATGGAACTTGTTATAGTATGGCTGGTGCAAAGATTATTCTGAATTTGCTCCAAGAGAGGGAAGATCCTTATGAAGAGATTGTGCGATTAAATCGGAAGAGGCTTTAAAGTTTGAAGACCTTGCTTTTTTGGGGAAATGACCTTAAGATGATGACAGCTAAAAAAGTGAGAGAAGGATGGTAGTATGGAAGAGTTACGAAAAGAATTAAAAAATGTGAAGCGAATTGTCATTAAAGTGGGCACATCCACTGTAGCTCATGGCAATGGACTTATTAATATTGACCAAATGGAGAGATTGGCTAGAAAACTTTCCAATCTTAAAAATCAAGGATATGAAGTGGTTCTAGTATCCTCCGGTGCTGTGGGAGTAGGAGCTCAAAGAATGCGACTTAAAGAACGGCCAAAAGACATTAAGGAAAAGCAAGCAGCTGCTGCGGTGGGGCAGGTGGTGCTGATGAACATGTATCAAAAGTTCTTTCACGAATACAATTATCAAGTGGCTCAGATTTTGGTAACAAAGCAAGTGGAAACCGATAAATACATGAAATATAATGCCATAAATACCTTCAATGAGTTACTTAGCTATGGCATTATCCCCATCGTCAATGAGAATGACACGATATCCACAGATGAAATTATTTTCGGAGACAATGACACGCTGTCCGCTGTAGTGGCTAGATTGATTGAGGCAGATCTTTTGATTCTCCTATCAGACATCGATGGGCTCTATACGGATGATCCAAGGCTGGATCCACTAGCTAAGCTAATGAGTAGAGTGGATAGGATTGATAAGTCCATTGAAGGAATTGCCAAAGACTCTTCTACTAAGCAAGGTACGGGAGGTATGATTACGAAGATAAAAGCGGCAAAATATGCTACGGCGCGGGGAATCCATGTGGTTTTGGCCAATGGTCAAAATCTATCCAATATCGATGCTATTCTAAACCAAAAGGATGTGGGTACCTTTTTTGTGGGAGGAGATAAGTCATGATGAAGACTATGGGAAGTCAAGCTAAAATTGCATCTAGGTCTTTAGCCAGATTAGCAACGAAAGAGAAAAATCTTCTTCTTAGGTCTTTAGGAGAAAATCTTATCAAAAGACAAGAAGAAATTCTTAAAGCTAACCAAGAAGATTTGGCTAAGGGCAAGGAGAATGGCTTAAATGAGGCTTTAATGGATCGGCTTATGCTAAACGAAGAGCGAATCTTATCTATGAAAGATGGACTCTCTATTGTGGAGAATCTTGAGGACCCTGTGGGGGAAATCTTTGAAATGAAAACATTAGAGGATGGCCTTAAAGTAGGGAAGAAGAGAGTTCCATTGGGGGTGGTGGGCATTATTTATGAATCTCGTCCAAATGTCACCATAGACACAGCAGCTCTTTGTATAAAATCAGGTAATGCTTTGATTTTAAGAGGAGGAAAAGAGGCTATTTCTTCCAATAGAATTCTAACCACCATTATTCAAGATACCTTAAAAGAAAATGGTCTGGATTCTAATATGGTTCAGCTAGTAACGGATCTATCCTACGAAACTGTAGGTGAAATGATGAGAATGAATGAGTATTTGGATGTTCTTATTCCCAGAGGGAGTGCAAGGTTAATCCAAAGGGTAGTCAAAGAAGCGACTGTTCCGGTGATTGAAACTGGAGTGGGGAATTGTCATGTTTATATAGATCAATTCGCAGATTTTTCCATGGCCATGGACATCATTATCAATGCTAAAACTCAAAGAACTGGGGTATGTAATGCTATGGAATCCCTAATTGTTCATGAGAGAATCTCTAAAGAATTCTTACCTCTTCTTAAGACTAAGATGGATGAATTAGAGGTAGAGGTAAGGGCTGATGAGAACGCTAGGAAAATTGTTCCAGAGTTTAAGGTTGCTTTAGAGGAAGATTATCATACAGAGTATTTAGGGTTGACTTTTTCGCTTAAAACTGTAGATAGCTTAGACAGTGCCATAAGTCATATTGAAAAGTATGGGACAGGTCACTCAGAAGCCATTATAACGGAGAATTACCAAAATGCCATGACTTTTCTCGATCAAGTGGACTCTGCAGCGGTATATGTTAATGCTTCAACTCGCTTTACCGATGGAAGTATGATGGGAATGGGAGCAGAAATGGGCATCTCAACTCAAAAATTACATGCTAGAGGACCAGTGGGGTTAAAAGAATTAACGACAATAAAGTATATTATTTTTGGGAATGGACAGATTCGTAAATAGAACCCAATTTAGTTAGTGAAAAATAAAAAAGATAGAAAAAACAGTANNGAATTAATTTATAACTTCTAGCCTCTCAAATTCTTTTTCTTTTAAAATCCGTCGAGCAGATTCTCGGAGATATTTTGAGGTAGGCATGTGGTTTTGATCTATGAGTTTAATGAGATGGATAGCTCCTTGCAGGGAGGATAGATGAGAGTGTTCCTCATAGCGGGTAGGATATTTCCTCACCACAATGAAAGAAGACAATCCAATCTGAATAACTTTGAACTTTCCACGGTAGAACACGACTCTTGACATGTCAGTCCCTCCTTAAGTTATCTAAATATTCTATCTATAGTTACATTATACCTGATTTCCATAGGATAATAAATGATAAAATAGAAAATTCAAAGAAAGTTTGGAAAAGGTATTTTCAAATCCCGAGTAAAATGGTATGATTTAAAAAGACGTGTGAAAAGAAGAGCTATTCTTCTTGAAATTGATTTAAAATTCTCAAAGGGAATGGAGGATGATTTTTATTTCTATTGTAAGTTTAGACGAAACCATATGGACATTAGTCCAAAGAGAATCCAAGGCGAAAGAAGTTTTGGAGAGGTTGGGATTTTCAAAGATTACCAATGAAGGTATGTTAAGTACCGCAGGTAAGTTCATGACCCTACGTAAAGCAAGCAAGCTGCGAAAAATTAATTTAGAGCAGATTATTGATAAGTTTAAAGAAGAAGGATACGAAGTTATTTAATGGAAGAGCTTTTTAAATTATAGGAGGAAGAATATGAGTAATGTTATAAACAATCGAGAGGTTACGGATACAAACAAAGGGAAGAGACAGCAACTTCTAAAAGAGATGATTCTTAAGCTTCATGATGGAGTACCTGCTGAAGAAGTGAAGAAGGATTTCGAATTAAATTTTACTGGGGTTTCATCTTATGAAATCTCTCAAATGGAACAGAGCCTTATGGATGAAGAAGGAATTGAAGCAGAAGAAATTCAAAGACTTTGCGAAGTACACGCCGATATTTTCAAAGGATCCGTAGAGCAGGTTCATACTCGTAGTAAGGAAGAAGAAAGTATTGGTCACCCAGTGAGAGTTCTTAGAGAAGAAAACTATGCTCTTAAGAGCTTGATAGAGGATAAGTTAATTCCACAAGTGAAGAGCTATCTTGAAGGACATGACGAGAAGACAAAGACTCAACTTCTTACGAATATGAATCTACTTTGGGATATTGATAAGCATTATTCTCGTAAAGAGAATGTTATTTTCCCTTATATGGAAAAGTATGGAATCAGTGCACCTCCAAAAGTTATGTGGGGTGTAGATGACGAAATTAGATTAGATATTAAGAATCTTAAAGAAGCAATGGTTTCAGATGATAAAGAAACTGTAGAAAAAATTTATGAAGCTACATTTACCCGTATTGATGAGATGATCTTCAAAGAAGAAGAAATTCTTATCCCTATGATTTTAGAGAAATTCACAGAAGATGAGTGGTTAGAAATTGCTGATGACAGTGAAGAAATCGGATATTGCCTAGTTTCCCCTGAAGGGAAATGGGTGCCAGAGCGAGTGTCCTTTATCGGGATGACACCTAAAACTAAAGAATCTATTCAAGATGGTAACATTCGGTTTGGTATAGGATTCTTAAAGTTTGCAGAGTTGGAGAAAATTTTAAATGCATTGCCTATCGATATGACTTTTATTGACGTTGATGATAAGGTGAAATATTTCAACCAAGCAAAAGAAAGAATTTTTGCGAGAACAAAATCAGTTATTGGAAGAACAGTACAAAACTGTCATCCACCTCAAAGTGTTAACACCGTGGAAAAACTTCTAGTTGATTTTAAATCAGGAGCTAAAGATGAGGAAAGTTTCTGGATTAACTCCAGAGGCATGTTTATTCTAATTAATTACTATGCTATTAGAGACGATCATGGCAAATACATGGGAACCTTAGAAGTTACACAAAATGTGAAAAACATCCGTGAACTTGAAGGGGAAAAAAGAATTCTTGGAAACTAGGCCTACTAGAGTTACAAGAAATGAGTCTCGATCCTTAATATAAAAAATCAAAGCAAGATTCCTTTTACAGGGAATCTTGCTTTTTCATAGGAATTTATGTGCTTAATGGGTATAATAAAGACACGAGCAGATTTATGGAGGATAGAAAAATGAATTATACGGATGAAGTGTATCTTAAAATAGTTAGAGATATTTTAGATAGAGGATACTATGATGAAAATAGGACGGGAATGAATACCTACAAATTACCTCATCAGACCATGCAGTTTGATCTTAGCCAGGAGTTTCCTATTTTAACATCAAAATTTGTAGGATTTAAAACTGCAGTAAAAGAGCTTTTATGGATTTATCGAGATCAATCCAACTCAGTTTTAAAACTTCAAGAAGAGAATGTGCATATTTGGGATGAGTGGATGAAGGATGATGGTACCATCGGAACCTCCTATGGATGGGTGGTTAAAGAGTATAACCAGATAGATGAACTTATTAGAACATTAAGAGATGACCCTCAAAGCCGACGAATGATCATGAGTCTTTGGCAAATCCCACATTTAGATGGGGGATCCTTGTATCCTTGCGCTTTTATGACCATGTGGGACGTAACGGATGGAAAATTAAATTGTATGCTGGTGCAACGATCAGGAGATATTCCACTAGGGATTCCTTTTAATATGGTGCAGTACGCAGTTTTAGTTCATCTAATTGCTCAGGTTACTGGATATGAACCCGGCCTATTTACCCATGTGATTAATAATGCTCATATTTATGAAAATCAAATTGAGGGAATGCGTGAACAATTAAGTCGTGGTGAAGCGCCAAAAGGTCCTAAGTTAATGATTAATAAAGATATTAAAAATTTCTATGATTTCACTATAGATGACATTAAGCTAGAAGGGTACGAGCATTTAGGAAGAATTAAAATGGAGGTATCTGTATAATGTTTAGTTTAATTGTAGCCACTACGGAAAGTGGCGTTATCGGACGGGATGGTGGATTAATCTGGAGAATTCCTACGGATTTAAAACACTTTAAAGAAAAGACCATGGGCAAGAAAATGATTATGGGAAGAAAAACTTTTGAAAGCCTAGGGAAGCCCCTTCCAGGAAGAGAGCATATCGTTCTAACAAAAAACAAAAATTATGAAGTAGAGGATGGAATTACTCTTCTTCATGACTTTAGTGAAGTTAAAAAGTATAAAGATTTAGAAGAAGAGGTTTTTATTATTGGTGGAGAGAAGGTTTTTGATCATTTTTTAATAGATTGCGATACCTTATACATCACTTTTATAAAAAAGGAATTTGAGGGTGATACCCATTTCCCATTGGAGAAGCTAAAAGACTTCAAAGAAGTTCATCGAGAAGAGTTAGTGGACGAAAAATCAAAAATTCCCATTGCCTTTACTGTTTTTAAACGTAAAAATAAGATACGCTAAATATAGAAGTCTCAAAAAGGCAGACGAAATAATTATACGATAAGCGAGGTATCTGTTAATGAAATTCAAGATTGGAACGACAACCAAAATAGTAATCTTTGTAGCCGTTGGAATATGGATCTTATCCTTAATTCCATTCAACCAAAAAGTGAATCAAGAAATAGATGCGAAGGTTTATGAAGATGGTGTTGCAGTCAAGGATACGAAGGTGTATATAGAAGGCGAAAAAAGCAATTATTTATTTCGCAGTGATGATTCATTTCACGGAAAATTTCATATTTCTACATATGAGAAAACCAACGCAAATGGGATGAATGCCTCCATTTCTTGGCAAGAGAAATATAATATTCAAGATTTACTTTTCTCTCAGCATGGTACATTTCCTTCCATGGATACTATAGGGGCTATTATTATAAATGAAAAAATGTCGAGTTTTGCATTTATGTTTGCTGATGGTTCAGTTATTGCCACATCTGATGAGTTATATAAACTTTATACTAAACACGTTTCCTACGATGCAGGCACAGGTACTACATTCACTGAACTGGTAAATGAGATTCCTAAAATAAAATNNTAAAATAAAATGAACAAGATATATTATTACTCTACAATGAGCATGGTCTTCTTGTTTCAATAATGACGGTAGAGGGATTCAACTAAATTGAATCCCTTTTTAGATGTGTTCTTTTAGATGCTCTTGTATGCTGAGATTAGGAGATAAGATTTATTAATAGCACAATCATTGTAGAATTATTAAAACCAAATAAATCATTAGTGATGAAATAAAATGTGTAACAATGAACTTTTCTTTTGGTAGAATACTCTTATATGTAGAGAGGTGAAAAATGAAAGATGTGAGATTGGTTAAGAAAGCTAAAAAGGGGGATAAAGAAGCCCTGATTTCGCTGATCATGAATAATAAAACTGAATATTATAAGCTAGCTTATACCTATATGAAAAATGAAGATGACTCCTTAGATGTTATGCAAGAGTTGATTGTTATTCTTTATGAAAAAATACATACCCTAAAAAAAGAGGAATCTTTTGGATCTTGGAGTAAGACCATATTGGTGAATCTTTGTAAAAAGATGTTAGTGATGAATAAAAAGACCATATCCATAGAAACTTTGAGAGAACAAAAAGAAGAAAGTTATTATATGGATTCCGTAGCTGAAGATAGGATTCTTCTTGAAAAACATTTATCCCATTTAAAACCAATCCATGAAGAAGTTATAAAACTAAAATATGAGATGGATTATGACTATGAGACGATAGCTACTCTGTTAAAGATCCCGCTGGGAACTGTTAAATCAAGAATGAATACGGCTATGAAAAACTTAAGAGAGTCTTTGGAAGGAGAGAAAACCTATGAAGAATTTAGATAATAACTTAGACAATTTAAAAAGAAGAAGGGATAATTTAGAAGTTCCCAAAGAGTTAGAATTTAGACTTAGACAAGGTTTAGAAAAAATTCCTAACAAAAAGAAATCATTTAATTATACTAGGTTTATCGGAGTTGCCGCCTTGCTTGTTTTTATATTAGGGTATAATGCGGATGCTTTAGCTTATTATGGAAAGAAACTCGTTGGCTATGACAATCTCATGAATGGAACTCTGCAAGAGTTGAATGAATTAGGAAATGGTCAAGTGGTTGATAAGTCCTATGTTTTTGAAAATGGAGCTAGGATAACTCTAGATGCCATTATGCTAGACACAAATAATATCGTGGTTTTTCAAACCATATTTGATCCAAATGGAGATGTGGAAAAGGTCAGTAACGATCTGAATTTTTTCAGATTAGAAAGTATTTCGGGACCTTATGCCGGAGGGGGACAAGGTGAAATCAGTGAAGATGGAAAAACAATGAAATGGGTTCGTACCTATGATGCGCCAAAGTTTTTTGATAAGAAGATGAAACTCAAATTTGATTCTATATCTACTGGAGAAGTGGGGGAAATTAAATTTAAACTCGATCGAAACCAAGCCATGACGGAGAGTTTGAAAATTGATGTCAGTAAAACTATTGAAATCGAAAACAGGCATCTCATAGTCGACTCTTTAGTTGTTTCTCCAATGAGTACTGTTATTAAGGGTATTTTTCAAAATTTAGTAGAACTTGGCGTAGATCAACTTACGGGAGATACCATACATTATGAAGCTTTAGAACTTGAACTATTAGCCGATAATATCCCCATAGAATTTCAAAGTTCAGGCATCAGTTCAAATTTGAATGGCAGCAAATTTGATTTTAGATTTGAAACTCTTCCTAAAAATACAAAAGAAATCGAACTGAAATTAAAAACCTTTGGTGCTAACGAAGCTGTTAACATGAATATTGTACTAAGTAAGGGGGAGAGAAATCGAACTTTAAATATCGTAGGAGAAGAGATAATTTTAAATCAGGTTTATGAAAAGAATGGAAATACATATATAACCTTAACTTCAGGGGAAAATGTATTTTTGAGTAGCCTATATCTTAATATAGATGGAAAAGAAGTTGAACTAGAGCAAACCATAGAAGAAAATCTTGCAACAAACACTGAGAAAGACTCTAAAAAACTTCTTAGAACTAGAACAGTAGAATTTAAGGGGACTGGACAAGACCTGGAATTAATGGTTAAAAAAATTAGATACTTAAAAGAATTCGATCAGACAATTTATATTGAAAAAATCAAAGAATAGATTATAGAGTCTACTTTTCCATAACATAGAGTACGTTATAAAACTCCTTCACTGGGATTTAGGGATATTCTGAATCAAAAAATACTGCAAAACCTATGTTAGGCTTTGCAGTATTTTTTGATTCTTAATTCGTTATATTAGTTATCACCCTTATCAGTATAAAAGACTAGATTTATAAAGATAAACGCCATGCCAAACCAGAAAGCGCCATATAAGAAGACAATATTGTAGCCGATGGCGTCAATTAGAATTCCTAGTAGTGGAGGAGATACAATATTAGCGATACTTGAGAATAAGTAATATACTCCCGTGTAAGTTCCTAAAAGTCCAAGAGGACTCATATCTGATAAGAAAGGATAAGAGTTGATATTTATAGAAGCCCAAGAAAAACCTATGCCTAAAAAGAGGATTCTCATATAAAGCAACATGTTCTCTGTTCCAGGCTTAATAAGGAACACGCCTAGCATCATGATGATAGCACCAATGATTCCAAGACGAATTGTATTTTTCTTTCCAATCTTTGTTCCGATAATTCCTGCTGGAATAGCAAAAACTAAAAANNAAAGTTAGGGTAGCTTGACTGGGTCTAATATTAAGGTATTCCACACCATACTTAGTAAAGAAGGTTTCAATACCGTTATATCCTATAAACCAACTGGTAATGGCAAATAGAAGGAACAAAGCATTCTTATCCTTGACCACAACTAATATTCCTTGACCTAGATTTCTTTTTTCTTCCGCTTGCTCGTAATGAATAACATCTCGCTGTTCTTTAATCTGCATAAATAAAACTACAAAAGAGAAGATGATGAGAGCGGCTGATAAAAAGAAAGGGAAGCCTTCGTTAATCTCAAATAATGTTCCACCAATACCAAAAGCAATCAATGACCCAATACCACCCATGAAATTAATGATAGCATTAGCTTTTGAACGTTGAGGTTTAGGGGTAAGATCAGGCATTAATGCAATGACTGGAGATCGATAAATACTCATAGATAAGTTCATAAGAAAAAGAGCTAAAACCAATGTCCATAGTACATTCGTAAAAGGAATAATAAACATGAACAGAGCAGCCAAGGGCATACCAATCATAATAAATGGCATACGACGGCCAAATCTGGTCTTAATCCCGTCAGAGTAAAAACCAACAGCCGGTTGAATGAAAAGAGCTAAGTAATTATCAATGGTCATAATAAATCCAATTAAGGCAGCGGATTCGATAAATTTCCCTAGAAGCAGTGGCATAAAAGCATTGTACACATTCCAGGTTATGCTAATAGCAAAGAAACCAAAACCTAGAATGAAGGTCTTTTTATAATCAAGTTTTTTCTCCATTATTTCCTCCTAAGCTCATTAATAAGCTCCTCAGGATAATCTGTAATCACCCCATCGATCCCCATATCTAAAAAAGCCTTAGCTTGATTAGCATTATTAACAGTCCAAAGATTGACCTTAAGATTGTTGTCATGGCAATCTTTTAAAAGAGAGGCATCAAATGCCATGTAGTAGGGATGAAGAGCATTAGCACCAAAGGTTTTAGCGTAGTTATGAGCTTCATAAAGCCCAGACTGGTATAGGGCTCCGGTCTTAACGGTGGGGTCGATTTCCTTTAACATAGCTAAAGAGTAATGGTTAAAGCTAGAGAATATAGTTCGATCCATAAATCCTCTTTCTTTTATTTTTTTGTATAATTTTTCTTCAAGACCAGGATAGAGTATAAAACCCATTTTAATTTCAATATTTAGCAAAACATCATTGTCTTCTACCAAATCCAATAGGTCATCTAAAGTTGGAATTAATTGTCCGCTGAATTCTTCTCCTTTAAAGGAGCCAAAGTCATATTGGCGGAGCTCTTCTAAAGTGAGATCTTTGATCATTCCTTTTCCAGTGGAGACTCTGCTAATTTCCTCATCATGAGTAATAACTAGTACTCCGTCCTTGGTTAGATGGACATCAGTTTCAATGCCGTCGGCACCTAAAGCGATGGCAGACTCAAAGGCTAGCATAGTGTTTTCAGGATATTTCGAGGAGTTTCCTCGATGGGCGTAAATAATCATAAATTTTCCTCCTTCAAATAAAAAACTAAAATGATAAGTATATTGGCTTAATAATATTATTATACAATCATTGCAAAAAAAAAGAAGGATTATCCTCTTGATACTACTAATAAAACACAATCGTTGACTAAAACTTCATAGACTAGGCTAGATAACCTATAAAGCACTACAGACTTTTCTGCTTATTTAACAATTGACTGTTAGATTTGCTATAATAGACCAGTAAGTTTAAAGAAAATAATAATGAACGATAAGACAATAAGGAGGTATTTCTTTGATTAGGAATTTTATATCGTATTATAAGCCTCATAAATGGCTATTTTTCTTAGATATGGCTGCGGCGCTTTTAATTGCTGCGACAGATCTAATATTTCCCCAGGTTACTCGGTATTTTATTAATGACCTTATCCCAAACAATAATGTTGCTTTATTAGTGAAACTTTCCATTGGACTTTTATTTATTTATATCATCCGATTTTTTCTGGATTATATCGTAGGGTACTATGGTCATCTCTTGGGAGTAAAGATGGAATATGACATGAGAAAAGATATGTTTAACCATTTGCAAAAATTATCTTTTCGATATTATGATGAAACGAAGACGGGTCATATTATGTCAAGATTGGTTAACGACCTAAATGATATTTCCGAACTTGCCCATCATGGACCTGAAGATCTTTTTATCTCTATAATTATGTTAATGGGTTCTTTTGTACTTTTACTAGGGATTAATGTGAAGTTAACTCTGATTGTATTTACGGTAGTTCCTTTTTTAGCAGCTTTTGCTATTTATTATAACGGTAAAATGAGACTAACCTTTCGTCAGATGAGAGAAAAACTCTCTGACATTAATGCAGGGTTAGAGGATTCTATTTCTGGGATTAGAGTCGTAAGGACATTTACAAACGAAGCTTACGAAGAGAAGAAATTTGATTATGGTAACAATCGCTTCAAGGCTATGCGGACTAAAAGTGTTCGGTATCTGGGAATCTTTAGTGGAGGAATTAATTTCTTCTCCAATATCCTGAATCTGGTAACTTTATCGTTTGGAGGATACTTTGTTTATCTAGGCGAAATTGATTATGGTGATCTTTTTGCTTACATCATCTATATGGGATTAATTTTGCAACCCATCAGAAGATTAGCAAATTTCGTAGAGCAATTCCAAAAGGGGATGACAGGGTTTAAGAGATTTGAAGAAGTTATGGCTACAGAGCCTGAGATGGTGGACAAAGATGACGCTAAAGTATTAGAGGATGTTCAAGGAAATGTGACTTTTAATAATGTGTCGTTTTCCTATGGAGACAGAGAGTCTGTACTTCATAATATAAATCTCTTAGTGCCAGCGGGTCAGACTGTGGCTATTGTTGGGACAAGTGGTGTCGGAAAGAGCACGCTTTGTAGTTTGATTCCTAGGTTTTATGAAGTGGATTCAGGGAGTATCTATATTGATGAATACTCTATTCAAGATGTAACCATGGAATCACTACGAAAAAATATTGGGATTGTTCAACAAGATGTATTTTTATTTAGTGGTAGCGTTTATGAGAATATCCTCTATGGAGATTTAGACGCCACTGAAGATCAAGTAATAGAAGCGGCCAAGAAAGCCAATGCCTATGATTTTATAAAAAATATGCCAGATGGATTCCAAACTTACATAGGTGAAAGAGGCGTAAAACTATCTGGGGGCCAAAAACAGAGATTATCTATTGCACGTATGTTCCTAAAGAATCCGCCTGTTCTTATACTAGATGAAGCGACCTCTTCTTTAGATAATAAGAGTGAGGCTGTGATTCAGGAATCTGTAAATGAGTTAGCTAAGGATAGGACCACATTTATTATCGCTCATCGTATGGCTACGGTTAAGAATGCACAGCGTATCATTGTGTTAACAGAAGACGGTATTACTGAAGAAGGTAACCATGATGAATTAATGGCTAAAGAAGGGGAATATTATAAACTTTATCATTCTCAATTTAAACCGGCAGATATCCTATAAAGTTAATAAATAGGGATGAAGATTTTTTAATCTTAAAAAGGACTAAATAAATAAGCCGCTTTTCTTTTTGATTTTAGAGAGAAAAGCGGCTTATTTTATATTTGGAGAAGTTGTAGATATAAAAATAAGTATAAAAGCTCATACAACGATGAAAAACATAATATGAACAAAAGAGCTTTGGAGATGAACATTGCTTAAACAATGTAAAAAAAAGTTGAAAAAGTGATATCATTGGAGTATGATAATAGAGCACGGAAGACATTTATTCAAAAATTTGTTTTTCGATAAGTTGTTGAGGTTCAATGATAAACTTTGAATTGTAGTCAATTTACTAATTCTTTTGTAAAATAACTACAATTAAGTGTTGACATGGACTAGTTCACCGTGATATTATGAATGAGTCGCTTGTGAGAGCAACAAACCAAACAGATAAATAGTTCTTTGAAAATTAAACAGAATATAGGTAAAAAACCAAAGTAACTTCT
>LFRM01151727.1_pt1 | contig 19849 bp, 17 predicted proteins | sample 618341 | NCBI WGS metagenome assembly LFRM01 (sample SAMN03654438, study PRJNA283298) | anaerobic digester metagenome | isolation source: pool of bioreactors CSTR01a, CSTR02a, and CSTR03a thermophilic anaerobic... | place: Denmark: Kgs. Lyngby | collected 2014-05-21 | reverse complement strand
AGATTTCCAGTTGGTTCATCGGCAACAATAATTGATGTGTCTTTAGCTAGAGCTCTAGCAATCGCAACACGTTGTTTTTGGCCACCAGAAAGTCTAGAACATTTTGTATTCTTAAATTTCTTTAAATCGACTTCATCAATTATTTTTAATACTCGTTCCTTGACCTCGCTTCGTTTAAAACCATTTAATAAAAGTACTAATTCAATATTTTGATATACAGAATAACTATTTACTAAATTAAAATTTTGAAAAATATTACCAATATATTTCTTTCGATATTCTTCAAAATCAGTTTCACCATAATGGCTAGTTTCTAAACCATTGATGTACATTTCTCCATCTTCATATGTGTCTAGACCAGAAATAACATTTAGTAATGTTGATTTACCACTTCCAGATTCTCCAGTAATAACAATAAATTCACCCATATCAAGGTCTAAATTTACTTTTGTAAAACCACTGGCAACAACCCCTTTATTATAATAATATTTAGAGACATTCTTTAATTTAAGCATAAATTACTCCTATCTTTCGTAATTTTCAATAACAAATTACCACGCTATTATATTTAATTTGAACTATTAATATTATATATCATATTTTTGTTTATAACTACAATTTTGACATAATAGTTCTTCTCGTTTATTGTCATGGAAATTTTTCTTTAATTTTGTGTATTTTTCACTTTCAATTATTTGTTTTAAATTTTGTTGATATAAATTTCCTAAAGAAATATCTCCTTTAGAATCTAAACAACAAGGAACCACTGTTCCATCAACTAAAATTCCAAGTTGATCTTTAATCGCTTGACAAAAACCTGTATTGATTTTTAAGCCATGTTTTATATCTGGCCAAATAAATTCCTCATCAATACTCATATATATCTTATCTTTGATTTTGATATTTCCTTTAAATTCTTTAAAAATAATTTGACTTTGATAATGTTGATTAATTAAATCAATTATTTGATTATTATTTGGAGAATTTACCCAAAAGCGATAGGATATTATTGTGTTATTCATTTGATCAACTACTTTAAATATATTATCCATATATTCTTTAGTACTTAATTCGTTATTTGGATTAAAACTATGTAAAGAAATATTTATTTGTCGAACATTTGTTGTTATTAAATTGTTAATTAAATATCCATTAGTTGTAATATTAATCATAAAACCTTGACTATTTGCTTCGTCAATAAATTCATTTATTAATGGATGAAGTAAGGGTTCACCAAGTAAATGAAAGTATAAATATTTTGTGTATCCAATTAGTTTACTTAAGATAACTTTAAAGCTATTCATTTCCATATATTCAACTTTTCTATCGTTATGAATACAAAATGAACACTTTAAATTACATTGATTTGTTATCTCTAAATATATTTTTTTATACATAAACCCTCTTAGTAAATTATACCATAAAAAAACATTAGATTAATCTAATGTTTCTTGATAATCAACATCATAAATTGATGTATATGGAGTTTTAGGCCAAATGTACTCTGCTGAGTTAGGAATAATTTCATTTTTATATGCAGAAGTATATTCATCAACTAAAATATTTTTATCTTTAGCGTTATAGTTGCTTCCTAAGCTTACAATTAATTCCTTGAAATTAATATTTAATGGTTGGGCATCACCTTCTAAATAAGCTAAAAAGATATAATATTCACCTTCGTTGGGCATCATTAAATTATTATGTAACTGAAAACGTTTATTACTACGATCTATTCCCCCAGCAAATCTTACTTCTATACTTTGATCAGTAACTAATTTTCGCTTAATGTTTTTTACAACATCAACAGAATAAACTGTATGAGAATAATAACTTAATTTATTATTACTATCAATTGTTTTTTGATGTTCAGTTCGAAGAACTTTGTTTACTCTTCCAATAAAGACATAATCACTAGCGCCAACAGCACTTGGTTTTGAACTATAATCATATACCGGTAATCCTAAAGACATAGAAAATGGTAAACCCTTATATAAAGGTTGATCTTTTTTGTTAACAATAATATAGGTAATTAAAATAATTACCGCTAAAACAATAATTAACAAAACCACTTTTTTTCTTTGTTTCTTGTTCATTATAACCTCTATTTCACTTCTAAAATAACATTAATATTTTTATTTGTTATATAAACAATATCAATAACATCATCTTTTTTAACAAAAGGTAACTTAGTTTCATTTACTTTCAATGCTACCTTAAATGTACTGTTTTTTTCATCAATTATAAAGTAATGGGTATTACCATCAATAATTACCGATTTAATTTCTTTAACAGTTATTTTAGTAGATGTTTTAACTTGATTAGTTTGGGTTTGATCAACACTATTTAAATAATTTTCTGCAGCTTTTTCAATACCTAAAGCACTATCAGTAACTACTACTTTTTGATAATCAACAACATCAACAAAAGCATACATTTTTACTAATCCACCATCATCTTTTAAACTTACTAAATAAGTTGGACGATTATTTAAATTTATCAATAATGGAAATGACGAAGTATATTTCATTTGTTGAACTTGTCCTTCAGCAGATGCCATTGCCGAATATTCTTCAGCTCCCGGAACAGAGTAAAAATGAGTTTCTTTAGTTCTTAAGTTAGTTAGAATAAATCCTAAATTTGATTCATCAGTTGATGTTGATGTAATTCCAGTATATAAATATACATCATCATTCATAACTGTATAATTATATCCTTCGGTTGTTTGAACAACTCCTTTTTGACCAAAAACAGAGTTGAAAAATCCACTTTGATATTTACCCCAATCATTAACTTGATTAATAATTAAATCAGAAGGATAAACATGATCAACCCAACTAGGAATATTATCAGAATTATATTTGGTTGTTTTACCAGTAATTGGATCTAAAACAACAACTCCATTAATATTTTCTCTTAAACCAATATGGTGATATTTAATAATTGGAATAATCCAATACGGGTTATTTCCATTATCAATTTCAAACGATTCTTGACCAAAAATTAATGTTGGATATTTAAATCTTAAATAACGATCTAAATCTTCACCTAAAATTGCCGAAGGCATTATTTTCATTCCTTTATCTAATTTAATCAACTTGGAATCTCCACTAACAGAATTAACGGTAATATATCCTTGAACCCCTTTGTTTCGGTTAGTGAAATATTTTATAAGTCCAGCATACTCAAGTGGTGTTACACGAACGATTTCATCTTCAAAATTTATTTGAGTATATAAGTCAGATACAACAAACTGACTTACTAATTCAGGCATTTGACCCATGACTCGATCACCTAATTTACGACTTGAATCTTTATCTAATAATGGTAAAGCCTTAAAGTTAACTGGTTTAACATCATCAACAAAATTATTATCACTTATTATACTTATTCTTTTACCATAACCTTTTGCATTAAATAATGGCGAACCAATAATATTTACAATAAATAACATACCAAATATCAAGATGATAAATCCTGATAAAAAAGTAACACTTTTCGGTCCTTTTCTATTAGCTATTTTTACCCTTTTAAAATCAAATACTTCGGGTATAGAAACAAAAAAGACAAAAGCACTTACAATAACTAGATAGACATAAAAGTTTGGATCAGTTAAATTAATTGCTGGTAGAGAAAAATAAAATAACCCATACGCAAATAATATACTAATCAATATTTTAGTTATCCACCACTTCTTTTTAATATTCATTTATAAAAACCTCCATCTAAGTAAATTATAGCACAAACCTAAAATAACTAATATTAGTTATTTGATTTTTAACTTTTTTAAGAATTCTTTGATATCTTTATTAATTTGAAAACTGTCATTTGCCTTAGATATTGTTTTATTTTGAATCCAAGGATCGAGAATTTTACTTTCAATAATTTTTATTGTTTCATCATATTGCTTTATTAAGGCTGATGCATAAAACCATGCAATAGCCATTTTTACATAGTAGTTATCTGATTTAATTTGATTAATATTTTCAAATATACTTGAATCAAAAAAATCATCTAAATAATATTTCATCAATAAAATTATTCCAAACCTAATTGAATATGGTTGTTTACTAGCTATTAACTTTTTAATATACTTTAATCCTTTGTCTTTATTTTGAGTAAAAACTTTATTGGAATAACTATCAGTTACTGCCCAATTATCCATGTAAGGAACAAATTTATCTAACAAAATAATTGTTTCGTTAAAATCAAGATTTAATGTACTTAAAATATAAATATGTAAGATGTTTTCTTCATAGTACTGATGTGGGAGTGAATCTAAAAATTCTTGATATAAATTGTTTTTAAATATATTTTTACCAATATCCCTCATCGTTTTTGATCTAATTCCAATAATTGTTTTAGGATCAATATTAGGTATCAATTTAATAATAAAATCTCGATATTTTAAATCTTGATTATTAAATAATTCTTGAACAACTAATTCCATTTTTATCACCAATTAAATTTTATCATAAAATTTATAATTTTTACTTTAAATATAAAATAATTAGTGATACACTTAATTTAATGATAGGGGGAATATCATGAGCATTCAAGAATTGAATGAAGATACAATTATTAGTTTTTTAGAAAAGAGAAAAAAATCAGTAAAAGTTAGTGCACTAATAATGCAACTAAAAATTAGTAAAGATAACCGGGATATTGTAGAAAAAATAGTTGAAAAATTGATTGATCAAGGTATCGCATCACAAAACCGAAGAGGAGTAATCCTTGTTAGAGAACAAGAATTACCAAAAGAAGTGATTATTAACGAAGAGTTAATAACGACTTATTTTCAAAGCCGCAAGAAAGTTTGTAGCGCCAGAGACATAATTCATGATCTTGGTATAAATCAAAGTAATGCTTGTAAAGAAATTGAAACACTTTTGTTTAACCTAGAGAAAAAAGGTGTCCTATTACAAAGAAGAAACGGTTATGTTCCTTTTCCAATAAATTCGACAATGCGTGTTGGTGTTGTTAGTTTACCAAGAGTTGGAAAAGGATATGTTAATTATGATGGTCAAAGCATTGTAATTGATGAAAGAAGTCTTAATGGTGTATTAAATGGAGATCTTGTCTTAGCTGATATTGTATCAGAAACAAAAGCTGGAAAACCCAGTGGAATCATTCGTAAAATTATTGAAAGATCCCCTAATCAAACACCATTTATTTGGAAAAATGGCAAATTGATTCCTTATGGCTTTTCATTTACTGCTAATATAAACGTTCCGCCAAAATTTTCTGCTTCTCTACATGATGGTGATGTTGTAGCAGTTAATTTAAGTGAATCAATGCATAATAATGAATTTACTGTTTATTGTTTGAATCTACTTGGTAGTAAAACTCAGGCCGATATTGATTACGATATTATTGCAACTAAGTATGGTTATAGAACAAAATATAGTGATGCTATTAATAAAGAATTATTAGAAATACCAACCGAAGTTAGACCTCAAGATTTAGTTGGAAGAACTGATTTAAGATCTGAAATGATTTTTTCAATTGATACCCATAAGGCTCAAGATTTTGATGATGCACTAGGTATTAAAAAATTAGAAAACGGAAATTATTTAGTTGGTATCCATAAATCAGACTTAGCTCATTATATAAAAAGAGGTTCTGCTATTGATGAACACGCTAGAGCTAATTGTTTTACTTTATATTTTGGTAAAAAAGCATTTCATCAATATCCTACAGAAATATCTCAAGGAATTTGTTCTCTAAAGCCCCAATGTGATCGCTTAACATTTTCTACTTTTATAGAATATACACCAGAAGGTAAAATGGTTGATTATTATTTTGATTACTGTGTTATTAATTCTAAAAAGCAAATGACTTTTGAGGATGTAAATCGAATTATTGAAGACAAAATAATTGATCCTGAATTCGAACCATTCTTAAGTAAAATCCATATGTTATATGATAATGCAATGAATCTAGATAGATTAAAAGAGCAAAGAGGATGTATAGAATTTGCCGATACCGATACAGAATGTAACTTAGATAGACTAGGAAACATTATTGGCTTCTCTGCTCCACAAGAACGAGCTGCTGAAAAAATTATTAAAAATCATATGTTAGCTAGTGGAATGGTAATGGCAGATCATTTATCTTGGTTAAACTTACCATTTCCCAAAAGAGTTCACGAAGCTCCGGATGATCAAAAGATTAAAGCAATTGTTAATTTTATTAATCAATTAGGTTATAAAACAAGACATATTCGTAATACTCAAGATCCAAAATCAGTTCAAAAAATTATTCTCGAACTACAAAAAACTGATGCTTATCCAATATTATCTGATCTTTTATTAAAATCAATGAAAAGAGCTCAATACTCAATAGACAACATTGGTCATTATGCTTTAGCTCAAGGCATATATGTTCCTGATACAGCAGGAATCAGAAGATATATCGATGTTGAAATTCAGTATTTATTTAAAGAATATCACGACTACTCATTTGATTTAACTCAAGAAAATTTAAAAGAAATGGAAGACCGTTTAAGAGATTTAACTAAACATGCTTCAGTTCAAGAATTAAACAACTTCTATGCCGAAAAAGAAGCTACTCAAATGGATATGGCTGCTGTAATGGAACATAACGTTGGTAAATACTATAACGGAAGAATAATTGATATTACTCCTGAGGGTGTGATAATTAGAACTACTGATTGTATTGTTGGAAGAGCAAGATTCGATAACATTAAATGTGGTAATTACAAGTATGATCCGGAAACAAGATCACTATATTGTAAAAAGACAAATCAAACAATAATGATTACTGATCCAGTTAGAATCAGAGTTACGGGAGCATCTAAAGAACAAAGAACTATTGATTTTAGTTTAATTGAAAAAGTTAAACTTGATCGTCAATATAAAAAACAAATGCTTCCAAAAGTTGCTAATTAAAACCAACTATTGTTGGTTTTTTTATAATTATTTATATTAAACTTGAAATTATTTGAAAAAATGGTATAGTAATAAAAATGTTTTAAAGGGGGTTAAATCATGACTATAAATTCGGAAACAATTATGCAAATTAAATCTGGAAACAACGAAGTAAAAAATATAACATTTGCTGAATTAAAACAAGTAATTGATGAAATAAGTGAAAAATATGATTACGCCTTTAAATCTAGTGAAATAACAAAAATAGCAATAAAAATATTTGAAGATACAATCATTACTTATGATTTGTCTGATTTGGATTTTGTAGTTTTTTTCAGTAATAAATTGATTGCTAAAATCGAAATAGAATTAGCAAATAAACTTAACAATGACCCCACTTGTGAAATAATTAGTGCTGTAGTTAATAAGGACGAAGAAAAAGAATTGTTAAGTGATATATATGATCAGATCAATATGGTTTGTCTTATATTAAGTAAAACAAGTGAAAGTGTTTTAGATGATGCTATCGATTATCTATTACTTAATAACGAACGAGTTCGCGAATATGTTCGAGTAATTTCTAAACAAGATAATTCAAATAATGATAATAAAATTATTAATAAATTGTTGGAAAAATATCGAAATTTCATTTCTAATCAAGATTTAGATAAATATGATGACATTTATCGAATTTATATGAATGATATTATTCAATATCGATTATTGAGCCACGAAGAAACAATGGAACTTTTTGACAAATACTTATCTGGTGATAATCAAGCAAAAGAAACTTTAATTAATTCTAATTTAAGATTAGCAGCATTTGTCGCAAGACATTACTTTGGTCGCGGTTTAGATATTATGGATGTTATTCAAGAAGGAAATTTAGGATTAATTAGAGCTGTAGAAAAATTTGATCCTAATAAAGATGTTCGTTTCTCAACATATGCCTATATTTGGATAAAACAAAAAATTATTCGCGGAATTGCAATGCAGTCAAAAAATATAGATGTTCCTATTCATGTTTATGATGAATATTATAAAAATATGAAAAAACTAAAAAGTAGAGAATATCAACTTGGTCGAACTCTAACATATGAAGAAAGAAAAACATTTTTTGGTATATCAGATGAACGCATGCAGGTTTATGAAAATCTTATTGAGTCAAATACAACTAGTTTGAATTTAAAAGTTGGCGAATTTGAAGATAGTGAGTTTGGAGATTTTTTAGTTGATGAAAACTCCCCAGAACAAGAACAAAATATTTTGTCCGCAATGGTTGATAAGAGTATCGGTACATTTATAGTCAACTCTTCATTAAATGCTAATGAAAAAAAAGTAATACTATTAAGATTTGGTTACGTTAATGATAAATTATACACCCTAGAAGAAATTGGTCAAATGTTTGGTGTATCACGAGAAAGAATTCGCCAAATTGAAAAAAATACTTTAATTAAATTAAAGTCAATGCCTGAATTCTTGGAATTAATCAATGTTGAGGATTATCATGACAACAAACATCTTACCGTAAATGTTCCAAAAAGAAGAAAATTTAATCAAAAAAAATTAGATATTAAAAATGCAGAAAAATTTCCTCATTGTAGTGAAGAAGAATTTAATCAAATTAAAAAATACTTAGATCAAACTTATATAAATTTATTAGCATATTTATCAGTACGTGATCAAACAGTCCTATCGTTAAAACTTGGAACACTTAATGGAATATATTATAATAATTATTCCATAGCAAAATTACTTTCAACTGAAGAAGAAAAAGTTGATTTACATGTAAGAAATGCTCTTTGGGTATTAGAGACATTATATATAGACAAATATGGATCTGCTTATCAATTAGAGATTTAAAAAATCAATAATTTGATGGTTAATATCATAAATAGTAAATTGATTATTTTGATAAACCATAAATGAAGCAATTTCATTTCTAGGTAAAGATAAAGAACCGGGATTTAAATAATAAATACCCGCTTCTTTTTTTATTTGGGGTACATGACTATGACCAGTGATAAAAATATCACCTGGTTTAATATTTAAATCACTAGAATGATAATAATGACCATGAGTAAAATACATTTTGTGGCCATCTATCATTCTTGATTCAAGTAAAGATAATTCAAACTCTACTCCTTCTTCATAACCATCCATATTACCTTCTACGGCAATGATTTTATTTTTATATACATTTAATACTCTTTTTAAGTGTTTTGGATCATAATTATGATTTGAATTTCTATTTGCTCCAGCATAAAAAATATCGCCTAAAATAACAATCAAATCACTTGATTTTAAATAAACATCAATTTTATCTAAATGGTCAATTATGCCGTGTATATCCGAAATAAACAAAGTTTGCATTACTTCACCTTAATCTTTATTTCGATTTGATTATGTTTTATTTTCATTTGACATATACCACCAATTGGAAAAGAAAACATAGGGGTTGTATGACCAAAATCAGCATTGTAAATAATTGGTATTTTTTGAAGTTCTTTTTTATTTAATAACTTTAACCACTTTTCATCATTCATCAAACAGTTATTTTGAGCTCGACCAATTACTAAACCTTTTACTTGTTTAAAAATTTCTGTTTGCATTAAAGATACTAAATTTCGATCAAATTCAATTAGAAAGTTTTTATCAGCTTCACCATCATCTTCTAAAAATAGTATAATATCCCCTTTTACTTTGGGCATATATTCTGTTCCTTGTAACAAATTAAATGTACATAAGTTTCCGCCAATAATTGTTCCTTTGGCAACTCCTTCATTAATGAACTTCATTCCTTTATTAGTTATAAATTTTCTGTTTTCTTGATCAATAAACCAAGCATCATCACTATACTTTAATGATGCAATTATTGTGGTTTTTTTTAGTTTTAAAAATGTCTGTTTAAAGTAATCAATAGTATATTCACAACCTTTTTTCATCCCAAAAGACGAATAGTGTGGTCCGTGATAAGTAATTAGTCCTGTTTTAGCATAAATAGCATTTAATAAAGCAGTAATATCCGAATAACCACATAATTGTTTGGGATTTTTCTTGATTAATTCATAATCAATATAAGGTAAAATTTGATTGATATTATAACCACCGATTGCCGTTAAAATATATTTAACATTAGGGTTTTTAAAAGCGTTATGTAAATCACTTATACGATTATCAATCGATGCACATACATAATCATTATCACTTTTCATAACATTGTCACCAAATGTTACATCTAGTCCCATTTCAATTAATCGATCTGTTGCAATATTTATAGTTTCTTCACTTAATATAACCATGCTTTTTGATGGAGCAATAATTCTTACTTCATTTATTGGTTTCTTTTTCATACTATCACCAATTATATTATATCGATAATCTATTATTTTGTCATTTTATTTGATATGATATAGTCATTAGAGGGGTGACACCATGTTTTTATTAAATGTCATTGATACTATTGGTGAATTTTATTCAAATGGAATGAATATATATCGAATATCTGGTTTAGTACTTAGCATTATGTTAATTTATAAATCTGTATACTATGCGATTGGATTTCTTTTTACAAGAAAATTTAAACCTGCTCAAAAAAAATATAAATACGCAATTTTAATTGCTGCTCGAAATGAAAAATATGTAATTGGTAATTTACTTGATAGCATAAAAAAACAAGATTATCCGAGTAAGCTATTAACTACTTTTGTTGTAGCAGATAATTGTACAGATAATACTGCTGAAATTGCCCGAAATCATGGCGCAACTTGCTATGAAAGATTTGATGATGAACATAAAACAAAGGGTTTTGCTCTTCAGTTCTTGTTAGAAAAGATTGAAAAAGATTTTGGTCGTATGTCATTTGATGGCTATTTCATTTTTGATGCTGATAACTTGCTTAATAAAAACTTTATTACTAAAATGAATGATGCGTTTGATTCAGGTGAAAAAATAGTAACATCATATCGAAATACTAAAAACTTTGATGAGAACTGGATTGCCTCTACCTATGCCTTGCACTGGATTAGATCAATTAGAGCAAATCATCGTGCTAGAAGTGTCTTAAGACTTGCAACTAATATTCAAGGAACCGGATTCTTATTTGCCAGCGAAATTGTTCGTGATGGATGGAAATATACATTTCTTACTGAAGACAGAGCTCTGACTGCTGATGCAGTTGCCCAAGGATATCGAATATCTTATCAAGATGAAGCTGAGTTCTTTGATGAACAACCAATTAGTTTGAAAATTGCTTTAAGACAAAGACTAAGATGGTCAAAAGGCCACTTATTAGCTTGGGTTGAATCCGGGCCAAAATTATTTATAAATATAATATTTGGAAAATTATTTGTTAAAGAAAACTGGGCTAGAACAACAAAGAAAAAGAAAACCAACTTTAAAGATTATCTTTTATCCTTCATTGAATCAATTAGACATCGATTTGCATCTTATGATACTCTTCTTCAATTAACTCCGATTGTTTTAGTAAATTTTTTAAGATGGTTAATTTTTAGTGTTGTTATTTATAGTTGTTTTGCCTATACAAATGGATTGACTGATGTAGCAACTCTATCAAAAAGTACTCCTTTAGGTGAACTTTTAGTATTTATCTTTGGGAATTTACTTGTTACGATAAAACCAGGAATTAGTGCATTATTCTTAAGTATGATTATTGCTATTTGGTTAAGACTATTATATCGATTAGGAACATATCTAAGTAGTACGTGGGTTGCCGCATACTTATTCATTATTGAAAGACATCGAATCAAAAAGATTAGTTTTAAGAAAAAAGTATTGTTTGCTTTAACTTGGCCAATCTTTGATATAATTGGAAGATATACAATATACGCTGCAATATTTATGAAGGTTACTTGGAAACCAATTCCTCATCATAGTAAAGTAACAATCGATGATGTTGATACATCGAATACTGGAGCAAGATAATGAATACTTATCTTGATCAAATCTTCAATGAAGGTTTAGGACTAAGTATTTATGTCCCTATCAAAAAATTAATTGATAAAAAAATTAAAGAAAAAAGAAAAAATAACTATTTAACAAATATTATTAAATTATTATATGTATTATTTGCTTTATCTTGTTCCTTAGCTCTACTTTACTTTAATTTTCCATTAAGATAATTCAATAAAAAAAGAGATTGATAATTCAATCTCTTTTTAATTTACTTAACACTTTGATATTCCAAAGTTTTTATGTTTTTATAATAATCATATTTTAAGACTAAGTCATTCTTTTTAATAATATAATCAACATAGCTGTTTTTTGCCTCAATTAATTCAGGATTGGTTTTATCACCTTTAATTACCACGCCCTCTTCTACATAATGTTTACCATCATACCAAGAATAATCGCTAAATATTGCTAATCCTTCATATTTTGGATCTAAGGCATCCTTAGCAGTATAATAATCAGATTTATAATCAATTCCCATTAAATTAAGAATGGTTGGTAAAATATTTATTTGAGATGTTACTTTATTAATATTCACCTTTTTTATACCTTTACTCCAAATAAATAATGGCGTTTTATTAATTAAATTATTATCGGTTTCTTTATATTTAGGTAATATAGTTGGGTCTTCTAACGTATATATATAATGATCAGTAAAACCAACAATAATAGTTTTATCATATAAATCGTTATCTTTTAAAGCTTGCATTAATAATCCGACCATATCATCAGTCTCTTTAGCTTGAATTTTTACACAATCTTCTTCAGAATATAATTGTGAACTTGATGAAATATCAACTTGATTTTTAGTAAGTATTTGTTTGCATACTCCTCGATCTTGATTAAATGGTAAATGCACTGAATAAGTAATTAAATAATTAACAAATAATCCATCTTGTTTAAACATATCGTTATAAAATTGAGGATTATTAATTAATTCAGTATCAAGATAATAAGCATTATCGCTATAAGTTCCTTGATCTTTTAAACCATAATAATTATCAAATCCCCAATTAGTATAATTGATTTTTCGAGAATAATATTCACCAGTATTCATATGAAAAGCATTTATTCTATCATATCCTGATCCTTTAAATAAATTGGGCATTGAATATGGAAAATTGTTTTTATTAAATGTATAAGCGTTTTGAGTATAAGTTATTGGAGTTACATATCCAGTATTAACTGCAAATTCAGAATTAAATGTTGAACCACCACCATTATAATAAGAATAATGATTGTTAAAATTAAACGAATTATTTAACAATCCATATGTGTTGGGCATAATATCTTTTGTAAGTAACCAATCATCAATTCCTTCAAGTTGCAAGAATATAACGTTTTTTCCTTTGAATTTTCCTGTATATTTGTTTATATTATTGTTTTCTATATCTGTAAATGCATTAGCTAAAAATTCTAGTTCAGTTTCATTATCAGTTTTTTTGGCTTTTAAATATGTCATATAGAAATTTCTAACGGAATATTCGTATAAACCAGTAACACTAAAACTTTTGTTATTATCATTAAAATTAGTATAGATATTTCTTGGATTTCGCCATGTATTCCAAGTTAATTCGTTATTTACTTCACCTAAAAACAGTGGTGTAATTGCATGAAACATGATAAATAAGATTGAAAAAAAGATTAATTCATTAAATCTATTCTTCCTTCGAAATGGTATATGTTTATAGGCATAAATAAAAATAACAAAAATTAATATTCCGAAAATATAAATAAGTGGATTAGCACTTAATATTGCATCCCAGAAGTAATAACTTCCTTCGTTTACTAAACCCATCAAATGGAAATCAAAGAATGTTTCTGACATAGAAAAATAAACATTATTAATGAAAAATAAAGACAAGGCAACTAAGAAAAACAATGTATATAGGAACTTACCCCATTTTTTCTTAGTACATAAAACAATTGCGATTATTAAATAAACCCAAGTAAATGTAAAAAAGTTTGGTACAAATGCATTAATACCAAAAAACAAGACTTTTTTACTTAATATTCTTGTTATTAGATCTAGTAAAAAAAACGGTATTCCCGCAAGAATTATAAAATGAATATTATTTTCTTTAATAATATTTATTAATTGATTATAATAATTTATAATTTTTTTCTTTAATTTCATAAACATCACTCCGTGATTATATCATAATGATTAATCAATGTAAAAATTACTTATTAAATTTGTTTTTTAGAAACTTATCAATTAAGACAAGTAAATAGCCAAGAATTAAAAATAAGAAGGCTATTACAATAACATTACGTAAAACAATTATTAATCCATATTTATCGATATCAAAAAAGAAATACGGATAATTATTTCCCCCTGGATATTTGTTTTTTGTCATTCCATAAATGACTGTGAATAGCCAATAACAAAATGGTAATATTAACCACTTCATTGGATAATTAAAACTAAACTCTCCTTTTTTATCAAATAGAACCCAATCAAATATAGTAATAATTGGAACTAAATAATGAACAATAATATTTGGTAAACTCATTAAATATGCTGAATTAATCATTGAAAACATCGTTGGTCTTAAGATAAAATGAAAAACAATCATGGTAACTAAGACTATTATTATTACCGATCCTTTAAATAAATAATTTGTTGCTTCCTTATCTTTATTTACAATCATTTTAAAAATCAAAGATATAAACAATATTAGACACAATATATTAGACAATAAAGTATAATATAGTAAAGTTGTAAAGTGCCACTTACCATCAATAAATATATTTAAATAAATTCCAATTAAACAAATAATAATTGCTATAATTCGATAACTAATAATAAAATATTTATTTTTTAATATTTTCATAAATACCTCAATTAGATTATAACATATCTGTGATATAATTTAGATGAATGAGGTGCACTTTATGTCTAATTTATTTATTTTAACTTATACTCCAGTTTTTAAGAATGCTTTGTTGAACGAATTAATTCAAGTAGATAAAATGATTAAAGTAGTTAAAGATATTACTGATGAATTAATACTTGTTGAAACTTCATTAAGTAAAGAAGATTTTATTAATACATGTATTGATAAAAATCTTGTTTTTGCTAAACATATGATGCCAGTAGATATAAAAATAATTTTAAAAGAAAATATTTTAGATCAAATTCTTAATGCTGCCAAAGAAATTGTTATCTTAAATAACCAAAATTTTTCTGTTCAATGTCGAATAAAAAATGCCAGAGATTATTTTGACTATTCAGCCAAAGATTTTGAGGTTCATTTAGGTAAATATTATGAATCACTAAATAATCACGCTATATTTTCTAAAAACATCTTACTTAATGAAGATGTATCAATTATTTCAATTCTTATTGATGGTCTGAATTGTTATATGGGTTTTTCAACTAGTATTCAAAACCTTAATTTTGGATGTGATGAGCATCGAGTTTGTTCAAATAACAAAATTGAAATTTCACGAGCAGAAAACAAACTTAAAGAAGCACTAAATAAATTTAATATAAAATTAACTGGAGTTGGCTATGCATTAGATTTAGGAGCATCCCCTGGTGGTTGGACCAAAGTATTAGCTGATGCTGGATATAATGTTTTAGCTGTTGATCCTGGTGACTTGAATCCTAGTTTAATTAACAATCCAAAAATTACTCATTTTAAAAATCGAATTGAAAAAATTGATGTTGAATATGATTTTGACATTATTACAAATGATATGAATATTGACCCCGAACTGACTGTTCCAATAATGAATGATTTGGTAAATAAATTAAAACCAAATGGATTAGCAATTGTTACATTTAAATTACCTGGAAATTATCAAAAAACAATTACTGAAGGAATAAAATTACTTAGTCCGTTATATGAAGTAATCAACATAAAAAGTTTATTTCATAATCGACAAGAAGTAACTGTTCTATTAAAAAGAAAATCTTAATCAATTAAAAAACTGATAATTAATCAGTTTTTTCTATATTTAATGTACAATTTCCATCTATACATGAACAGTTTGGAGTTTGTTGGCAATCAAAATCTTTAATTTCATTATTGTAAATACAATTACATTCAAAAGCATTACTCACTTGATGTTCTACACAAATATATAATCCGTTGTCATTTAACACGCATTCTGCTTTATCACTTATCGGAGTAATATATTTAACTAAATAATCATTATCAATATTTGTAACTTCAATTTGATATGTAGCACTTATATTTCTTAAAATTGTTTTAATGTTTTCATCTGTTGTTTTGATAATTACTTTATTTAAAAATTTATTTTTATTGATTTGTTTATTTTTTATATCTTTAATTATTGTTTCATACCACTTGTTAAGATTAATAATTGGTTCATTTATGATGTTAACAACATCTTCAGATGTAGTAATGTTAACTCCATAAATACCTTCATCAAAAATTGCTGCAATATGAACTTGATTATTAATATTATTATCAATAATAAATGTTACTTCCTCATAATTAGTATTTAATAATAAATTATCTTGCATTAAAATATTTTCAGTAATTGTTTTTTGAGTTGAACTTTTTTCAACAATTCTAAACTCACTTATTTGAACAATAGTTAACCAAATTCCAGAACCAATAATGATCCATAAACTAAATAAGATAATCAATATATATTTAATATTATTTGGTTTAGAAAATATAATATTATAAATAATTAATAATTTTTGAATAACACTAATAATTAAAGCTATGGAAGCAAAGACAAGACCAATAAATATTATACCTTCAAACATTAAAATTATACTTATTACAGCTAAAAAGATTGCAATAAATAATATAAATAATAATGGGATGATACTAAAGAAAGAAATAACTTTTAGAATAAAAATTATAATCTTAGATGATATAACCTTTAATAATGACTTGTTTGGTTCATTATTATTAATATTTTTTTTATTAGGTATATTTTCATTCATTGGATCAAGTTCCTTTTCTATTCTTCTTAAATTCTTATCTTTAATAATTTGAATAATAACAATAATTGATAATATAAATATTAATAATAAATATATTCCTTTGGAAAAAAACAAGATTGAATTATAAATATTATCGGGCAAATAAATATTTAAATTATATAATGTAATATCAATTGTTTGGTTTAAAAATACTAGTATTAATCCTAAAATCATGAAGATGAATAATATATTAATTATATTTTTAAATCCTTGTGCAAAAGTCAAATTATTAAAAACAGTTGTTGTTTTTGACAAATAATTTAAAGTTGATTCAACATAATTACTTAAGGTTGATTTAGTTTTATCATTAAGTTTAATTTCGTTGTTTTCTAATTTTTCTTTAGAACAATTAAATGTTTGACATATTTTATTTATCTGTTCTAAATTGGGATATCTTCGACCAGATTCCCATTTATAAATCAAATGAATTGGTACACCTAATTTCTCAGCCATTTGTTCTTGGGACATTTTATTATCTGTTCGTATTTTTTGGATTTTTTCACAAAAATTCATACTTTATCTCCTTGATATCCAATTTAATTATAAATTTATTTTAACCATTAATATTATATCACTTTTTAATAAAAAAAGAGTTATTCGCTCTTCTGAGTTTTATCAATTACAATCAACGGAATCAATGTTTCATCATTAGTGTTTCCAGCATGACTTGATACATGATATTTATCATCTCGGTTACATTTAATACTTTTATCAGCAGTTGATATCGCAATAAAATCTCCTAAGCAAGAATTAAACAATTCATGACATTCACCAGGTCCAAATAATTCACTTTCTAAAATATCTTCTTTATCCATTAAGATAAAGTAATCACCAAACGTTTCATAAAATATTCTTTTAAAATCATCTTTTTTGTCTTCTTTAATAAAGAACATACTTGCCCGTGAATCAATTGATGTGTTTCTAATTAAACATTCTTTAATTTTTGGATAATCATCTAAAACAAAATATGTACTATTTTTGTGACCATGATCTGCAGTAATAATGATTATAGTATCAGTTAAATCGTTACACAATTCTTCTAATTTATGATTAAGCATGTTAATGTTTGCTATTACTTCGTTAGAGTTTGTTCCAGTTATATGCATTAATGCATCAGGATTTTCATAATATGCGTAAATATAATTTTTATCAGACAAATTACATAATCCTCTAATTTTCATACATAAATCATCTAGATCAACATATTTATTTAAAGCAAATGGTGATAACATTGTGGCTTGGTATTTACCTGTTTCATTTATATAATCAAATATTGTTTTGTATGGAAAATATTTATAAGCAACATTTTCTGATCCAGCATCAACATTTGTGTCTTTTATTTTATTAGTATACATTGTTACAACTTGGTCAATTGGTTTAAAATAGTTATCCCAACCCAACCAACCGTGTTGATTTGGATTTAAACCTGTAATCAATGAGGTAGTAGCTGCAGTTGTTGTTGGAGGAAATACTGCTGAATAAACTTTTTTGTTATTTTCAACTAAAAAACTGTTATGAGGTAATGTTCTTTTTAATATATTAAATCCTAGTCCATCACATAAAATTAAGACAACATTTTTTGGTTTTTTCTCTTCTAATATTTCATCTATATATTCCATCGTATTGTTTAGGGTTTTTTCACCAAAATATTTTAATATTGAATTGGCAATATTAGTCGAACAATTATTATAATCGAGATTATTAATTCTCATTATTTCACACCTTATCTAAATTAAATTGAATATTATCAAAGATATTATATCAAACATTTACTAAATATAATAGATATCACTTATTTATTCTCTTCTTGATATCGGTTTTCAAATAAATCAGCAAGTTGATTCATCATCTTTAAATTAGGATCATTTTCTTTATAAATAAAATCTGTATCAATAATTACTGGTTTGCCGTTATAAATTCCTATGTTACTTGCCTCAGGATCAGCCCAAATATAATTTACTTGTCGAATTTGGTAATATATTTGGTATACTTCCTCTAAACTTAAATATTTAGGTAATATAGCTTTTGGTTGAATCTCAAGACCAAGAAATATCTGACTATGTTCGAGATGTAATTCATAATTTTCTTTTAATAAACTAGGAATAATTAGATTATGTTTAAGTAAATAATCTGGTTGATGAAAAATACCTATTTTTATAATAAAGTTTCCTAAATCATAAATGTCTGAGTACGTTCCCATTCCAATTAATTTTAAATCATTAAATTCAATATTGTAATCATGTAAAAAAGATTGAATATCAGACATTAATCTTAGATAATTACTATCTTTAATCAATAACTTACAATCAATCTTTTTATTAAATTCAATTACTTTAAATAATTCATCTTGAAAATTCATTATTTTGTAGCTGAAGAAAATTCATTTTGTTGATATTGATCATATAAACGACGATTATAAGCATTAACATATTGGGTAGCTCTGACAATATCTACAAAAGTTAATTCAAATAATCCCGCTTCAGTTGCTAAAAATTGAACTGTAGATTCAGCTAAAGCAGTCGGACTTATTAAAGGTCTTCCTAAATTATTATTTTGTTTGAATAAATTTCTTGCAGCTTCTCTTTTTAATAATAATTCCATAAGTTTATCATATTGATCTTGATTACCTATTGGAGATTCATTAGTCAATTGAGTGTAATGATAATCATTGATTTCATTCATTGCCATTTCGATTTCTTCATCACTTAGCGTAAGCCCTGCCTCTTGAGCAATCAACATAACTGATCCCAAACTATAATTAGTTGGCATAATTGGCAATAGTTTAGGGTCAACTTCTCCATAAAATTTTCTTTTTTCTGCATCTCTTTTCATCAGTAAATTCATTAATTGTGTGTATTCGTCCATAGTTCCACCTCTTAATTGTATTTTATCATATTTTTTAAAATAAATACAATGGATGCTAATGTCCTTGACAGTACAAATTTGGTTATAAACTTATATATTTAATAATTATTTACATATATGTGATTAATTTACTAATAATTTACAATTTGTAATG
>LFRM01354178.1_pt1 | contig 19865 bp, 21 predicted proteins | sample 618341 | NCBI WGS metagenome assembly LFRM01 (sample SAMN03654438, study PRJNA283298) | anaerobic digester metagenome | isolation source: pool of bioreactors CSTR01a, CSTR02a, and CSTR03a thermophilic anaerobic... | place: Denmark: Kgs. Lyngby | collected 2014-05-21 | reverse complement strand
ATTTTACTGCCCAGCAACCGTTTGGAGAACTGCTGCGTCTTCAAAAACGCAAAATTTACCCCAAGCAGCTATAATAATTAATGGAAGGGGAGGAGAAAAACGAGCGCAGCAGGCAAAAGAACTTAGCAACATACTAAGGGAACATATTTTTGCTTTGTTTGCTGGTGGTGCAGGATATTACATAATTAAGGAATTACATATTTATGTATCTATTTCAAATATGCTATTGGATTGGACGGGTCAGGAACCGAATACCTTACTTACACAATTATTTATTTATGCATTTATGGTTTTACGTATTCATGTTCCGATGTTTTGCGTGAGTCAAAATTGATTATTTACTAGTAGTTTTTATAAAGTTAAATTATGATTTCAAAAAAAATCGCCATAAAGAAATGCAATAATGCATAATATTACGAATCTAGTTGTTTATGTATTTACACATGTATGTATTTATGGTAAAATAGAAACTGGGAAGAGGATGAAAACAAACTTAAAAAGACTAATACATATTTATGTAAATGCGTATTGTAAGATTCTGGTAACAGTAGTAAAATAAAGTAAGCCCTCGCCGGCTCTGGCGAAATATTTCAAAATAAAAGCCGGCATGATTCAGATTTGAACAAAAGGAATAATTCTGTATTTATGTATTTATTTATTTGTTTATATGTGGTTTTATTTATTTAGGTAAATGCATAAATTGATTTTCGTTCTTTTTTTGTCTTTTCTGAAAGCGGAATGCGTCAAAAATGTATAAATTTCGAAAAATCAGGAAAAATAACTATTTTCACCCCATTTTCATTGAGCCTGAAATTTCGTTTATTTTGAAAAATAGGTGTGGGGGAAAGTAACTTTACCAAAAAATATTGAAAATTGATTTAAACTTAAAATTTACCTGTTTTTGAGGGGTGTCTGGGACAAGTTTTTTTGCCTTTTATAAAAGAGTGCTTGCGAGCCCGGTTGCATCAAGAAAAAACGGGGGCGTTTGTTTTTTTCGTTTTTCGATTTTTTACGACAGGGTGCAAAAAACGGAGCATTTGAACCTGCGAGCGCAAGATCGAACGATTATGTAAATATTTATTTATTGTTTTATGTTGTTATGTAAATACTTAATTGTGTATTTATGTATAGATAATGAAAAGAGGAGGTTTGACATGAACAAATCATTTCCGTTTAAAAAACGCGAGAATCCGCTCTCTTCCGAAAATGGCAACAAGACAGCCGGAAGCGGCGTTCGGGAAAAGTACACAGCAACCATGGACAAGGAGTTAAGAAAGAAAGTAAAAATTGCAGCCGTGGAAAAAGGCATTGTTTTCTCGCAATACATCGAAGAAGCAGTTATGGAAAAACTTGAAAGAGAGGGCTACTGAGATGGCAGTTGTATCGACGTTTTGTAAAAAGGGGGGCGTCGGGAAAACGACTTTCATCGCCTTCATGGGGCATCATTACGCGAAACAAGGAAAAAAAGTCCTGATATTAAGCGCTGATGACCAGAACAGCATCTTCAAATGTTTTGGAGTTGAAGGCAAAATCTTTGAAAGAAATGACGATTATTTGGAATTTCTGCTGGCGGGGCATGCGGAATTAGGTGACATTTTGATTGAAGCTCGGGAAAACCTCTATCTGATCAAAACCCTGAACACGGACAAGCTGTCGATGAAACTCACCTTGGAACGGAACCAGGAAAAGGCTGTCAAAAGGATGATTGATGAATATTCTTCCTATTTTGATTATATTTTCATTGATTTTCCGCCTTCAAGCAGCAGACTTTCCGAAGTTCTCTTGGATTTGAGCGATGAAATATTGCTCGTCGTCGGACTTGACAGTTTGGGGCTGGGAGGTTTTGTGAACACAATCCAGTATTTCATTGATAACGACCTGAACATGGACAACATAAAGTACATCGTTCCGAACGGTTACAGCAAGAATCGGCGCGCACCGAAGATTTCTTTGGAAATCTTGGAAGGGCAAGCCAAGGAATTCACCCCAAAAGCATTTGTTTTGCCTGCTTTGCAAGAAAAATCAATCATCAAAAACCTACAAAGCGAAGGCATCAGCCCCTTTGACGATACAAAAATGTCTAGTTATTATGATCAATCTCAAAAAGAACAGCTTGCCAGTGATTTGCTTGAACTGTTCAAGCACATCACACTTGCATAAAAAAAGAGGCCAAGCCTCTTTTTTTTACGAAACCCTAACCGGGAGTATCAGCTGCGTCAAGTTGACGTCGTAATCACCGGTGATGATGAAGGGTTTGATTTCTCCGGTAAAATGGAGTATGACTTCAATTGAATCAAAGGATTTTAAAGCTTCCAACAGGTATTTGGAACTGAAAGCAATTTGAAAGTCAATCGCGTTCGAGCACTCAAGAGGAATGACTTCCTCTTTGACGGCGCCAATTTCGTTGTTTGTGGATGCGATTTCAACGGTTTTGTCGCTGTGGATGGTCAGTTTAATGATGTTCGCGGAATCATATGTCGCAAAGAGCGACGCTCTTTCGATGGCCGAAATGAGGTCGGATTTATTGAAGCGGAGGCTCGTAAGGAAATCCGTGGGAATGAGGTTGCTTGTGTTCGGATAGGTGCCGTCGATCAAACGGGTCTGGAAAAGCAGGTTTTTGTACTTAAAGAGCGCTTTTGTGGGCGAGAAATGAATCTCGACCATCGTTTCCACATCATCCAGGATTTTGTTCAGCTCATCAAGGCTCCTGCTCGGAATGACCACATTAACCCCGTATTCGGTGTCGAAGAACATGAATTTCTTCGCCAGCCGAAAACTATCGGTGGCTACAACCTCTAGTTTCCTTCCCTCAACATTGAAGGAAACGCCGGTCAGAATGACTCTCGATTCGGAAAGAGAGGTAGCGAAAGTGGTTTTCCGGATAATCTGGCGGAGATTCCCGGCATCCATCTTGATGACGTTCTCCGAATCGCTGAAGGAAATGAAAGGATAGTTTTCTTTGTCGAGAGCGTTCAGAGAGAAATTGCTCCTATCCGCCAATATTTTTACAATATTCTCTTCGAACACCGAGAAATCAATTTCTTTCGAATCGGTTTTTCTGATGATTTCGCCGAAATACTTGCCGGGAACAACGATGATGCCTTCTTCTTCAATTTTCAGAAGTCGCCTGTCTTTTATGGAAGCTTGAATCGAGATTTCGTTGTTGGAGGCCGTGAGAAACAAACAATTGTCCCGCGCTTCGATTTTGATACCGGTAAGGATCGGCATCGGCGCCTTTGTTGACAGAGCGCGGTTTACATTGTTCAGATTCATTAATAGCAAATCTCGGTTGATTGTAAACTTCATTGTTAGTCTCCTCTGTTTTATATAATTTATTATTTATTACAATTATTATTATATACGATGTGGAAAAGCGGAAAACTTTCAGGAATTGATTTTTTTCATCAATAAATCGTAATCTCCTTTGACCAGCGGATTGCTATTAATCAAATTGGAGATTTTATCGCAGGAGTGCGATACGGTTGCGTGGTCGCGGTTTCCGAAGAGTTCTCCGATCGCTTTCAGAGAAGGACCGTAAAGCTCTTTGATCAAATACATGGCCATTTGGCGCGGGTAGGCGATTTGCTGTTTGCGGCTGGGCGATTCCAGATCGGCCACCGAAATCTTGAAGTAAGAAGCGACTTCCTTCTTCACGCTTTCAAAATTCTTGACATTCAAGTGCTTTTCTTCTTCCTTTTGCGGAATCAGGCAGTCCAGGGCGGTATAGACGTTTTCGATCGTGAACGGAAGATTCAGCGAAACGCAATAAGTCACATAACGTCTGAGCCCGCCTTCCAAATCGCGGACATTTTTTGTAAAGATGTCGGCGATAAGATCCAGAACTTCGAGGGGGACTTCCTTGGGGTTTTTGATCAAGAAACTGAGTTTACGCTCGAGGATCTTGACGCGCAACTCCTTGTCCGGGAGTTTTATGTCAACCGCAAGCCCCCAATTGAAGCGGGATTTCAGCCTCGCCATCATATTTTTCAGATCGTTCGCTGAGCGGTCGGAAGTGATGACGATTTGTTTGTTTAAGCCGTGGAGGTATTCGAACACCTTGAAAAACTCTTCCTGGGTTGACTGCTTTCCTTCCAGAAACTGAATGTCGTCGACCAGAAGGATGTCGGCTTCCCGGTATTTGCGATAGAACTCTTCAATGTTTTCTTTACCCTTTTTTGTTGAGATGGCAAGAAAATAATCCTCGGTGAATTCCTGCGCTGAGGTATAGACCACGTTCGCATCGATTTTATTGTCCAGGATGTAATGGCCGATCGCCATCATCAGATGGGTTTTGCCGAGGCCGACGTCGCCGAAGATGTATAAAGGATTGTATAAAGACTCAGGCGATTCCGCAACTTTCATGGCCGAAATGAAGGCAAAGCGGTTGCTTCCTCCGGTCACGAAATTGCTGAAAGTGTATTCTGCCTTCAGCGGGCGTTTGTATAAAGATTTTTTCTTGGCCTGGCTGGATTCTTCCCTTTCCAGAATGTCGTCTTTCAGAACGAATTTAAATTTTACCAAAGAGTCTGTTAAGGTGGAGAGAATCTCGTTCAGCCTGTTGTTGTAAAATTTTTCGATGCGGAATTTTGTTAAGGCGTTCGGAACAAGCAAATAGATGTAGTTTCCTTCGACTTTGTAGATTTCGCTGACTTCAGAAAACAACGCCGCAAAATCCTGTTCATCCATTTCTTTTTTCAGTACTTCCAGCGTTTTTTTCCAAAGATTTAAACTGGTATCCATGTTCTCCTCCTTAACAACTTACCATTTAATAATAACATAAAATGCAAAAATAATAAATAGATAAATGGAAAAAAGTTAAGAATATGGCTTTTCCACATTTCCATATGGAAAACTTGTTGACAATTTTTTGATAAATTTCAACATTTTTTGCACATTTTGAAATGTTGAAAAACAAAAAGGCAATTTCTGAAAGAAAAACTTTTCAATTGAGAAGGATTATGTTAGAATATTAGATAGCATCGGCACTAGAAGAAGGGAAGTGTGCAGAAGACGTGAAAAACAAAAAACAGAAATCCAAGTTCTCATTTTTTCTTTTTCCCGACAAAATTAATCTATTGACTTATTTTTTGGCGATCATCCTCTACGCCGCCCTTTTGGGCGCGATTTTGGCGATCGCCTTCCCAAAACGCTCCTACCGGGTGATTTTGGATTATCCTTATGGGGAATATAACGAGGATCTGAACATCGCTCTCTATGTCAGAACGACGCCGCAGAAAGCGGGGGATGAAGAAGAAAAAATCGAGCTTAGCCACCGTTTTTACGCTTACCTGAGTCCGATCAGCGCTAACAAACCCAAAAAAGTGCGGTTTGCTTTCAGCGGCCTTGACACACAGGGCAGGATGCAATACTTTTTTGAAACCGACAGGCACGGAAAGGAGATTGCCACCTCCGTTTATTCCAATTATCATCATTTGAAATCGAATCTGAAAAGCGAAGGGTTTTCCAAGTACTTCATTAAGGTGGTTTATGACCGGGTCCTGGAGGAGGATGCCGCGCCGAAAACATTGAAAATTTCCGAGAATGTTCTGACGCTCGGCAGCAAGGAACTGAAGCATGAAAATTTTGACCAAGCCGAAAATGATTATCTGGATGTTTCCTTCAAAATTTCTGAGGCTTCCGACAAAACTAAATATACGGGCTCCATTAGCCTCGAGCCGAAAATCAAAGAAGAAGGCTCTCACATAAACGTTCAATCCTGGCTGGTTACTGAGGACAGAAAAATCTATCCTTTCATCGGCGTTTACAATTACACTTCTTCCGAAAAATTCAATCCGAGCCATTACCCCGCCGATATCCACAAATATCTGAACGTGGAATACATTTACGCGAAAGCGGAGTATCGCGATCTTTCCGGGAACACCGTCACAATATATTATAAGGAAAAGCTGACGGATTTGCTGGGCTAAGGTTTGCATAAAGCGGCTGCCAGCGCGGAAAATATAGTCGGTATCTGCACATTGTTTTCCTTGACTTGCCGGGACTGCTATATTATAATAATAAAATAATTCAATACTTAGGAGGTTAGAAAAATGAAAAGAACATATCAGCCTAACAGACGCAAAAGGAAGAAAAACCACGGGTTCAGAGCGCGGATGGCCAAAGTGGGTGGAAGAAGGGTGATTTCCCGCCGCCGCAGCAGAGGTAGATATAGATTAAGCGCATGACGGAAGCCCGGACCACCAGTTCATTGTTTTTTCCTGTGGTCCTTTTTTGTATTGAGAAGGTGAGCAAATGAATCGCAGGCATAGTTTAAAAGATAAAAGGATAATCGAGAGGCTTGTAAAAAGAAGGCAGAGCGTAGGGAATAGATATTATGCAATATATTTCCAAGAAGCCGATGAATTAAAGATTGCCGTTTCACCTTCCCGAAAAATAAAAACCGCCGTGAAAAGGAATTATGAAAAACGCGTCGTTAAGGAAATACTCCGACCCATGCTTCCGGAAGTGGGAAATGTGCAGATGCTTTTCGTCATTAAACCGTTGGCGGGAGAATTGAGCTTTGCTCAAAAACAACAACAAATCACACACCTGATCAATAAGATTAAGAAGGAGATATCATGAAGAAGCAGAGAAAGAGATATTTGCTGGTTGCGCTCGCGATTATAGGCCTGTTTTTGTTTGCGAGCTGCCGCGGAGGGACCCAGGAATACAAGCCGATTGAGGGCTGGAACGGTATCCTCGACATACTTGTTTGGCCGATCGCTGCTTTAATGTGGGCAATCGGGAAAACCGTTGGTTTCGGATACTATGGTTTGGTCATCATCATTGCCACGATCATCGTCAGAACTTTGGCCTGGCCTATTTATGCAAAAACGAATGACATGTCTTTGAAAATGCAACTGATGGCCCCCGACCAAGCAAAAATTGAAGAAAAATACAGAGACAAAAACGACCCCGAAAGCCAGCAAAGAAAACAATTGGAATTGATGCAGCTTTACAGAAAATACGGCGTCGGCCTCGGAGGCTGTCTTCTGCCGTTCGTGCAATTCCCAATTTTCATCGCCTTTTATCAAACCCTCCAAAGAATTCCCAAGACCAGGAACCCGCAGTATAAGTTCGATTTTTCTTTTCTGAAAGGTAATTTTTTCGGAATTGATTTGTTCAGAAGCAGGCTGGACGAACCTGTGACGAAATACCAGACCTGGGGCATCATCATTCTTGCTGCCTTGGTCGGCATCACGCAGGTTTTCAGCCAATTCCTGGCGACAAGAAGGCAGAAGAGAGCTAAGGAAGAAGCGCAGGCCAACATACCGGCTTACCGCCGCACGCAGACGACCGATGTGCAAAAACAAACCGAAACGATGATGAAAGTCATGATGTACAGTTTGACGGCGATGATGGTTTTCTTCGTTTATTCAAGCACCGCTGCGCTTGGTTTGTACTGGCTTGTCGGTAACCTTTATTCCACGCTTCAGGCCGAAATATCCGCAAGGACCAGCAAAAAACGTCTTGAAGTTTTGAGAGAAAAAATTAAATAAGGAGATAGAAAATGCGCAAAAAATTGTATGAGGTAAAGACACTGGAAGAAGCCAAGAAACTTGCCGTGTCTGATTTCGGGGTCAAAGAATCCGATTTGACTTTCACCGTGGTCAGCGAAAAAAAAGGTTTTCTGGGAATCGGGAGCAAACTCACGGTTGAAGCCGAAGTTTCAGTGGACGGAATCTCCAAGGGCAAAGAATACCTCCAAACCTTCCTCGAGAACAACGGCGTTCAGGGCTTCGTGGAAAAGAAAGTCCGCGGGAATTATGTTGAGTTCAATATTGAAGCTGGGGATTTCAACGGTAGTCTGATTGGAAGAAACGCAAAGAATCTTACCGCCCTGCAACTTTTGGTCGGACTTGTGGTCAACAACTATTATGAGGGCGAAGAATTGAAGACGGTTTTCGTTGACGTTGGCGGATATAAAAAACGCCGCGTGAAAAACATTGAAAACCTTGCGGTCAAATACGGAAAACAAGTTGCGCGCACCAAACACAGAATCAAGCTTGACCATTTAAATGCCTACGAAAGAAAAATCATCCACAACAAACTTTCTTCTTGGAAAGACGTCACTACTTATTCCGTGGGTGAGGAACCAAAACGCTGTTTGGTAATCGAACCGAAGAAAAAGAGCAAAAAATAAAAAGGCTAAGGGCGGATCCTTCGCCTTTTTTAATCTATGTCCGGAACCGGAGCATCCAATTTTTCTTCCAACATGCTTGGATTTTCTACGATTCTTTTGAACAGGCGGAGCGAATTGGCATGGTATAAGCCGTCGCACAATCTTTCGTCCGCAACAATTCCAAAATTCATGATTTTGGCGGGGACGATTTTCCCGTTCCTGTTCACGATCGGTTCCATCGCTTCCTTGCCCATGCTGACGAACATTCCAGTCGTCCCGAAATTGTAAAGATGATGGAAAATGTAATTCATGTGAATCGATTTTAAATTTGTCAGAAAGCAGGACGTGTGGAAAGGGCTCGCTTTGATGATGGATTTAGGAAGCATGCCGTGCCTGTCAAGAAATTTTAAAAACCTAACGCTATACTTAAGGAAGAAATTAGGTAAAAACGAAAAGATTTTCGCTATTTTGCTCGCCGAAGTGTCTTGTTGGGGAGAACAGGCTTCGCGGATGCTTTCATCCACTTTTTCTTTTACCTCAAATATGTTTTCCGTTCCTTCGAATTCCAATTTGATGGAGGTTTCTTCGGCATCGTCCCTGAGCCTTTTCTTCACCGAAAAGGAAACATAGATTTTGTTGCGCTTGTATAATCTTCCGTTCATGACGAAACGATTGAGCTGCGGCCGCAGGGCAAAGATGCGGACGATGCTTGCAATAATGATGTGCATGTAATTGACGCTGATGTTTTCTTTTCTTTTAGAAGCAATGTAGGTATCGAGTGTCTCGCAGTTGACTTTGAGATTCATCGCGTTTGATGCGTCGTTCCGCTCAAACATGATGTGGGGAATGATCTTAAAAAAGGGATTGATTGTTTTAATTTTCTTTCCGTCGCTTCTTTTTCCAAACATGATTGCACCTCTTTCTCCCAATCTTACCATTATGTTCCCTTTTTTTCAACACGTAGAGAAAAAGCCCCTAGGGGACTTAAATGTTCAAAGCTTCTTTTTCCTTTTCAAGCAAATACTCGATGAAGGGATCTATGTCTTTATTTACTTTGAAAGCCTCCAAGGTTTCAAAATAACGTGCGCGCTCGTCGTAGGGGATGATGACGGGGGCAAAACCGTTTTTCATCAATTGGAAATTCAGCACCAGGCGCGCGCAGCGGCCGTTTCCGTCCAGGAAGGGATGAATTTTTGCTAACTGCACATGGCTGAAAGCTATTTTTTCCAACAGCCCCATGCCTTCCTCACGCAATGTCAGGAAATATTTTTTCATGCGGTCATAGACCTTTAGATGGCTCGGTGGAGTGTGGTTCGAACCCTTGATGGAGATGTCTACCTTGCGGTAAAGGCCGCCGGTGTCCAAACCTTCCATCAAAACCTCATGGAGGTCTTTCAATTTGTTTTCGTCAAATTCAGAATTGTTTTTAACCATATCGACGATGAACCAAAAAGCGTCGATGTGGTTTTTGATTAAGCGGAATTTTTTCTCCTCCAGAACTTCCCCGCGCAGGGCCGCTTCGACGTCCTCGGGGCTGATGTCGTCTTTTTCGAAGGAAAGCGAGTTGTAAACGAAATCGCGGATGAATTCGGGGGAGATATTGTTTAAGTCGAATTTTTGAGATGCAATTGCTTGCATCTCTTTAAGATGGAAATCGATCATTTTTTTACCTCCTTGTGCTTGAATACATTATACCACAGGTTGGGTAAATAATGAAGAAATAACAAAAAAACTTTCCGGAAAAAAAGACAAAGACAAGCAAGTATGGTATAATACATAAGAGTGATGGTTATGAAAATATTAAGGATGACATATAAAATTTTTAACCGGTTATTGCTGTTAATATTAATTGGTTTCTTCATATTTTTGGTAAACGGCACCTTCGAGCATTTTGTCGCCCAAAACAAAATCGAGGCTTTCAAAGCGCGGGCCGAAGGCGAACCCATCCCGGACGAAAAGATTCCCAACACATACTACTATCCCATCCGCGCCCGCGAAGGGGAGGACACTTCCCGCAACATCTTCGACATGGAAAAACGGATCGTCGGCGCGAAAGCGGATATCATCACCAGCAACCGCAATCCCCTGCGGGACTATCCGGTCCTGCGGGATTTGATCGCACCCTTTGCGAAGTATTTTTATTTGGGACACACGAGCATCAACAGCACCGAAGATGGATCCTATTTAGTGGAAACAATCGGGAACAGCATCTGGGAGAACAACATCGTCCGTGAAAGCAAAAACACCTGGATTTCTGAGGAGGAGCATCCGAATAGCGATTATTCCTCGCCGGTGATTATCGGCCTGCGGGTCAAGGACACCACGCCCGAACAGCGTGACAGGATGGTAGAATACGCGCGCTCGAAACTTGGGTACCGCTATAACTACACCTTTCTTTTCAATCGCGCCAACTCCTTTTATTGCACGGACATCGTCAGCAGGGCAGTCGAAGCTGGCGGGGTCAACGTCAATTATGACTTCTTGGCGACCACGGGTACCGACATTTTGATTAGCCCGAATGTCTACATCTTCTTCATCCGCGAAGTCGTAATCGAAAACGGCGTTGAGCGGTACAACATCTATTATTTGGTTGACGGTGATTAAGCATGGAAGACACGATTGTTGCCATATCGACGGCAATTGGAAAAAGCGCGATTTCAATTGTCAGAGTGAGCGGTCCGGATGCGATACAGATCGTAAGCGGGATTTACAGGGGTGTGGATTTGCTCAATGCGCCGGGGAACACAATCAATTACGGTCACATCTATGACGGCAAAGAAATGCTTGATGAGGTCTTGGTCAGCGTTTTTCGGACGCCGAAAAGTTACACGGGAGAAGATGTCGTAGAGATCAATTGTCACGGGGGAATCTTCGTCACCCATAAAGTATTGGAGCTCTTGATCAGAAAGGGCTGCCGTCCTGCCGAACCGGGCGAATTTACGAAAAGAGCTTTCCTGAACGGGAGAATCGACCTCACACAGGCGGAATCGGTGATGGACATCATCGAAGCGAAAACGGCCAGCAGCCACAAACTCGCCACTTTCGGTCTTAGGGGCGACGTGAGAAAAATGATTGAGGATTTCCGAAATGAGATTCTTTCCATGATTTTGAAAATCGAGGTGAACATCGATTATCCCGAATATGAGGACGAGGAACAGATCACGACGGAATATCTTAAACCCGTCATCTCGGAATTAATCCGCAAATTAAAAATAATTCTGGAAAAGAGTGAAACATCCGCCATTCTGAAAGACGGGATTTCCACCGCAATCATCGGAAGGCCGAATGTCGGGAAGTCAAGCCTCCTTAACAGCCTTCTGAAAGAAGACAAAGCGATCGTGACCGACATCGCCGGCACGACCCGGGATCTTGTGGAGGGGCAGGTGGACATCGGCGGTGTGATATTGAATCTGATTGACACCGCAGGCGTGCGCAGGACCGAAGACATTGTGGAAAAGATCGGGGTTGAAAAAGCAAAAATGACAATTGAAAAATCCGATCTTGTAATCCTGGTCTTTGATTTCAGCGAACCGCTGAATGAGGTCGATGAGGAACTTTTGAAAATGACGGCGGACAAAACCAGGATCATCGTCGTCAACAAACGCGATTTGGAGCAGAAACTGGATCTTGAAGCCTTTGAGGATTATCTTCTTCTTTCTACTTTTGATGAAGGGGACATTGAAAAACTGAAAGCAAAGATCAAAGAAATCTATAAACTGAGCGATTTGTCCGATCTTGATTACACATACATCGGCAATGCCCGGCAGATCGCAAAACTCAAACAGGCTTTGAAAGCGTTGGAAGATGCCGATGAAAGCATTAGCATGGGGCAGCCGGTCGACATCAGCAACATAGACCTGCACCACGCCTTCGATTATTTGGGAGAAATTCTTGGGGAAAAGCATGTTTCCATTGTCGACGAACTTTTCGCGAATTTCTGTCTCGGAAAATAAAAAAAAGAGCATTGCGCTCCTTTTTAATTTTAGAAAAGCCATTTTTTCGCAACCAAAGGATAGATCCCCAAGGTTATGAAAGCAAGCAAGAAGTAACGAAGCATCGAGAAAATTGTTTTGTCCGGAAGCAGAGCTTTCAGTCCGAACTGGATTCCCAAAACCAGCACGAGCGCAATCAGGGCGCGGATGAGCCTGGTTGCAAGCGGCTTCCTGCAATCAAAATTCACATATTTTCTTTCCAAAATGACTGCCCCCGAATAGCCCAGGAAGAAAGCAAAAGCTGTATAAAAATCCTTGAATTTCGGATGGCTTCCGGTCAGTTTGCTTAAAAAAAGGAAAACGAAAGGAAGAAAAATTAAACCTGTCACAATGTAGAGAAGGATTTGCTTTTTAAAGTCCTTTTCTGTTTTTTCAAAAAGATACCTTCCCAAAAATGCGGATCCAAGCCCGAGAATGAGGCCGGCGATGACGTCTGTCGGATAGTGGACCCCGAGACCGACCCGCGAAAAGCCAATCAGGACGACCAAAACCGAAACGACAATCCAAAGCCAGCGTTTCTTAAAGGCGAGGCCTATGGCGAAATAACCGGCTGCCGCGTTCTGCGTGTGTCCGCTCGGGAAAGAAAACCCCGTTGCAGTTTGCTCGCGGATGGGATCGAAGGTCCGTTCCGGATGCTCGAAGGGTCGGATTCTTTGGACGCTGATTTTGATAGCATTGTTTATAAGCAACGTCGTGAACACGGAAAAAGCAATGATTTGCCCTTCCCTTTTCGAAATGATGAAATAAATCCCGAGAAGCAATAAAATCAGAATCGTCTCTTCCCCCAAAATCGTGATGAATTCCAAGAGCTTGTCTAGGAAGGGAGTCATAAATTCCCTGATTTTGTTGATGATTTGAATTTCAAAACTATTCATGTCCATCCTCCCTGTTATTTGCTTTTATTGTATAACGGAAAAAAACAAAAGTAAAGAAGAAAAAAGCCCGGAAAGTCCCGGGCTAAAAAGCGGAGTCATTTCCCCTCTTTTTTGTCTTTCTTTTCATCCTTCACAAGCTCCGCGAGCGAAGTCGCCAAGCCTGCCAGATTCTGAATGTTGGAAGGAATGATGATTTTTGTTGCCTGGCCTTTGGCCATTTCAACCAAAGCCTCGTAGGCTTTGAGCGAAAGCACGGCGTTGTCCGCTCCGGCAGCCTTCAGCATCTCGAGCCCCTTTGCATGCGCTTCGTGAACTTCAAGGATGGCCGCGGCTTCCCCTTCCGCGCGGAGAATCTGTGCTTGCTTTGCTCCTTCGGCTTCATCAATCATCGCTTGACGTTTGGCTTCTGCTTCAAGAATTTTCGCCTGCTTAAATCCTTCGGCTTGTAGAATCGCAGATCTTTTTTCCCCTTCCGCTTTCAGGATGGCTTCCCTTCTTTCGCGTTCGGCGCGCATTTGCTTTTCCATCGCGTCACGAATGTCTTTCGGCGGTAGGATGTTTTTCAGTTCGACGCGGTTGACTTTGATTCCCCAGGGGTCCGTCGCTTCGTCGAGGATGCTCCGCATTTTCGAGTTGATCAATTCGCGGCTGGTGAGCGTTCCGTCAAGATCGATTTCACCAATGATGTTCCTGAGGGTCGTTGCGGTGAGTTTTTCGATCGCTGCAAGGGGGTTGTCAACCCCATAGGCATAGAGTTTCGGATCCGTGATTGTGAAGAAGACGACCGTGTCGATTTGCATGGTGACATTGTCTTTGGTTATCACGGCCTGCGGATCATAATCCAAAACCTGCTCTTTCAGGCTGATTTTTCTTGCGATTCGATCGACGAACGGCACCAAAAAATGGATCCCAGCATTCCATGTGGTATGGTACTGGCCGAGACGCTCCACGATGTAAGCATTGGCTTGGGGAACGATTTTAAAACTGGTTGCGAAAACAATGACGAAAATTAGAAGAGCGACGACGATGGCGATAATGCCGCCGGGCCCGATTTGCATGAACAAATTGTTTACCATGTTAACCTCCAAATTATCCCTTATTATTTTTTAAGCAATTCTACGTTTCCATCAATTTTGGAAACTACTAGTTTGATGCCGGAAATGGCATCAACGATGACCTTTTCTCCGGGCTGGAAGGCCAGACCTTCATTGTTGACTGCCCGCCAGAGTTGGTTATCGATTTTAACTTCGCCGATTTCGTTGGGGAGGATTTCTTTCGTAACGACGGCGACCATGCCGATGAAACGGTCGGTGTTGGTTCTGACATAGGTTCCTCGCATCCGCTTTTTTGCCAGGGGCTTGGTAGCCAGAATCAGCACGACGGAAAGTACCAGGAAAAGCAAAATCTGATACAGGGGTTTCAAGAAAATGACGCCACAGATTAAAGTGATGAGGGCGCTCAGACTGAACCAAATCGTGACCAAATCCGCGGTTTCGAGTTCGATGATCAGAGTCACCACGAAAATGATGCCCCAGGCGGCGACCATGAACCAATCAATGGGTCCGAGACTCTTAAGAATTAACAACATTACTTAACCTCCCTCTGCAAATAAACTTTTAACATTTTCTGTGACGCTTCCCATTGGCATTGAAACTTGTAAAGACTTCTCTTGGAAAAATCCAGGGGATGAAATTCCATCAGGCTTTGAATGACTCCCTTCCCGTTGATGCGTCCGTAACTGGGTCTGATGGAAATGGTATGCAAATCATTGCTGCTGTATTTGGTAAGCGAAGCCTCCTCCTTGTTTAAGGCCTTGATAAGCAAAATATCGTTGTCCTTGTCATACCCGACGAGAGTTCTGTATGCGTCTTTGAAATAGTCTCTCGCCACTTTGTTCAGCGTGATGTGATTCTCATAAATGCTTACGATTCCCTTTGTTGTTTTAGGCAACCATTTGATATCCATACTCAGCTCCTTTCGCTATTATTATATTCTGAAATTTTAAAAAATTCAATAAAATTCTTAAAAATTTTAAAAAATTTCAAAGGGATAACAAAATGGTTTCCTAAAAATTATAAAAAAATTAAGTTTCGTTCGTATTATTATAGCACAGTTCCACCGGGAAAGAAATAAAAAAAGAATTGAAATGGCATTTTGGTTATGTTATAATACCTAATAGTTATAAGGAGGATCTCTATGGGCAATAAGGTGAAGAAATACATCATACTATCTTTCTCAATCCTCATACCGCTCCTGGTTACTTTCTTAATCGCTTCTTACGGCTATAATTCCGAAAAATTCGGCCAGGGTGCTTGGATGAACGAATACCGGAACGAATATCTGAAGTTTCCGCCGTCAGCCACGACCGAAGAGCAAATAGAAAAAAATCTCAAGTACGGCATCAACAATCTATACCATCTGTATGATAAGGATCCGGTTTTTTCGGAACTGATCAAAAGCGGCGAAAACAATCTCTTTCAATTGGACATCTATAGGACCATTTATGAGACGACCGTCAAGAACGATGACGGCAACATGGTTAAAGAAAACCGGGTGCAGTACCTGTTTCTAATTTATGACGTGCAATATCAAAATATCCGTAATCTTTTTGTTGATGACCCGGGTGCGGGGACGAATCTCGAGAAAGAAATTAACGAAGCAAACGTTCCTACCTTTTCCATCGAGTTGACGGAAATTCTGGAAGAAGATCCGGAAGATGAAGAAACGAAACCGAAGACAAAAACCGTTTCGATATCGGAAATCAGCCGCATCTTCGATCAGGGTGCGGATTATGACACCGTCAAGGGCGAAATTTTGGAAAGGGATGAAAAAACCGGCGAAATCAAAAAAGAAGACGGCACCGGGAGACTCCTCGTCGTCGTCCTCGGAACAGTAAAAATGGACGATTTGGAATGGAGCAAGGAAACTGAAATCACAATAAAAGCCACGGTGGCTGAAGTTACCGATCCCGAAGACGAAGAAGGCAAAGCAATCTCAACAGAGTTGGCAAAGCTTGAACTCAATTTAGATCCGGAAGCCGGAGATGTGAGCGGACTTGAAGAAAGTTACCAACAGGATTTGGAACGGACCGGTTATTTGGGCTGGGTGATAAAAAAATACTTGTGGTGGATCTCACTGGTCGCATTTCTGGGGACGGGTTTGATTACTTTCTCTTTCTATGCGGTGTATCTTGCGGAAGAACAGGAAGCAGCGAGTAAAAAAAGAAAGGTTAGAATAAAAAGGTAGGCTGCGTATGCAGTCTTCTTTTTGTGGTATAATATGGATGTTGGACGGAAAAATCCGGAATTTGCTTTAGTGAAAACGATTGAGTAGCAAAAATATTTATTCTTTGGAAAATAATGTGCTATAATGAATAATAATTTAGGAGGTTTATATGGCAGAAAAGTATGTTTTTATGTTCACGGAAACAGACGAAACCATGCGCAACCTTGTTGGAGGAAAGGGAGCCAACCTTGGTCAGATGACCAAATTGGGTTTGCCCATTCCCCAAGGATTCACAGTATCGACTGAAGCCTGTACATATTATTATCAGAATGATGAGAAACTGTCCGAAGAAATTTTGAGACAAATTGACGGCGCTTTGAAGAAACTGGAGGAGACGACCGGCAAGCAGTTCGGCAATCCGAAAAATCCCCTGCTCGTATCGGTGCGCAGCGGCGCGAGAACGTCGATGCCCGGAATGATGGACACCATCCTCAACCTGGGTTTGAACGATGAGGTCGTCGCGGGGCTTGCGGAAGCGACCGGCAATCCGCGGTTTGCTTACGACTCTTATCGTCGTTTCATTCAGATGTATTCCGATGTTGTGAAGGGACTTTCCAAATCGCGTTTTGAAGAAATCATTGATGAGATGAAAAAGGAACGCAACATTGAATTGGATACGGAGTTTTCCGAAGAAGATCTGAAAGAAATGGTCGCGAAGTTCAAAGCTTTTTATAAAGAGGAACTGAACGCAGATTTCCCGTCTGATCCGAAAGAGCAACTTCTCGGTTCAATTTACGCCGTTTTCAGATCCTGGAACAATCCCCGTGCAATTTATTATCGCAAAATCAACAACATCCCCTCGGAATGGGGAACCGCTGTCAACGTCCAAGAAATGGTTTACGGAAACATGGGAGACACTTCCGGAACCGGCGTTGCCTTCACCAGGAACCCGGCCACGGGCGAGAAGAAACTTTACGGCGAATATTTGATCAACGCCCAGGGTGAAGACGTTGTTGCCGGAGTCCGGACTCCGAGCCCCATTTCCACATTGGCTGAAGAGATGCCGGAAATATATACACAGTTCGAGGAACTTGCAAATAAATTGGAAAAACATTTCCGCGACATGCAGGACATCGAATTCACAATCGAAAATGGAAAACTTTTCATCCTGCAGACCAGAAGCGGTAAAAGAACCGCCCAAGCTGCGCTTCGCATTGCTGTGGAACTTGTGGAAGAGGGTATGATCACGAAGGAAGAAGCCCTGCTCTATGTGCAGCCCGAACAGTTGGATGATTTGCTGCACCCGCAGTTTGACCAGGCCGCTTTAAAAAAAGCGAAGCCGATTGGCACGGGTCTCCCCGCATCGCCGGGAGCAGCCAACGGTCATGTGGCATTCAACGTCGAACAGGTTGCGGAAATGCGCAAGGAAGGCAAGAAAGTCGTTCTTGTCAGACTTGAAACTTCTCCGGAAGACATTGAAGGGATGCATGCTTCCGAGGGCTTTCTGACCGCGAGGGGCGGAATGACTTCCCACGCTGCGGTCGTTGCCAGGGGCATGGGCAAATGTTGCGTTTCCGGTTTGAAGGAATTGGAAATCAATGAAGAAGAAGGATATGCGAAACTCGGAGGAGTCACGCTCCGCCAGGGAGATTGGATTTCTCTCGACGGCTCGACCGGCCATGTTTACGCAGAGGAAATTCCCACCGTTCCCGCAACCATCAGCGGACATTTCGAAACCTTCATGAATTGGTGCGACGATGTGCGCAGACTGAAGATTCGCACCAACGCGGACACTCCGAAGGACGCGAAACAGGCGCTCGCTTTCGGAGCCGAGGGCATCGGACTCTGCCGCACCGAGCACATGTTCTTTGAATCCACAAGGATCAAAGCCATGAGGGAAATGATTTTGGCGGATAACGAAGAACAGAGAAGGGAAGCGCTCAACAAACTCCTTCCGATGCAGAGAGGCGATTTCGAAGCACTGTTCGAAGCGATGGGCAATTTCCCCGTCACGATTCGTTATTTGGATCCGCCGTTGCATGAATTCCTGCCTACTCAGGAAGAAGCCATCAGTGAGATTGCGGAAGACATGGGCGTCGGGGTTGAGAAGATCAAGGCGAAGATTGCGGAACTCCACGAAGCGAACCCGATGATGGGTCACCGCGGATGCAGGCTCGCAATCTCTTATCCGGAACTTGCGGAAATGCAGACCAGGGCCGTTTTCGAGGCCTATGTCAATGTTAAAAAACGCAATCCGGAATATGATGCGGAACCTGAAATCATGATTCCTTTGGTCGGGGACGAAAAGGAATTGAAATATCTGAAAAAAGTCGTGGTCAGAACAGCCGATGAAATACTCCGCGAAAACAACATCGATGCGAACTACACGGTCGGGACGATGATTGAAATCCCGAGAGCGTGCGTGCGTGCGGACGAAATCGCAAAAGAAGCCGATTTCTTCAGTTTCGGAACCAATGACCTGACGCAGATGACGTTCGGTTTCAGCCGCGACGACGCCGGCAAATTTCTGAGCGATTATTATGAAAAAGGCATCTTCGAATCCGATCCTTTCAGAAGACTTGATCAGAAAGGTGTCGGCGTGCTTGTGGAAATGGCCGTTCAGAAAGGCCGTTCCGCAAAACCCAACCTGAAACTCGGCGTTTGCGGGGAGCACGGAGGCGAACCTTCTTCCGTCGAATTCTTCGACAGAGTAGGACTGGATTATGTTTCCTGCTCGCCCTACCGCGTTCCGATCGCGCGTCTCGCTGCCGCTCAGGCGGTTGTGAAAGCGAAGAAAAAATGATGAACAACAAGAACCATGGAATCCATGGTTCTTTTTTTTACGCAAAAGCTTATGGGTAATTGTAAATTACATCCTGGGAAGGAAGGCATATGATATATTGAGTTAAACGGCTCAGAAGGAGGGGATACCCATAGACTTTTTTGATGAATGCGAATGTGAACGCTGCCGTCACAGGAGGAGCCGTGAGGAGAGGGGGCCAAGGGGATTTCCCGGGCCACCGGGACCGCCCGGACCGAGGGGACCTGCCGGACCGCCCGGTCCCATGGGCCCGCAGGGACCCCAGGGTGAAATCGGACCTCCGGGACCGCCGGGGCCAAGCGGAGAACCGGGAGCGGGGGGCATCATACCGTTTTCTTCCGGAACCGAGATTTCAATTGGAACAAGGTCGGGCGGCGGGGCCGGATTTCCGGCCTTCATCGGCTTCGGCGCATCCTCTGTTTCCCAAAGTTTCTTGGAGAATCCGATAAATTTGGCGCAGGAAAACACTAATTTTGCTTTTCTGGTTCCGCGCGCCGGCAAACTCTCAGCTTTTTCCGCTCTCTTCAGTACCTCCGCGCCCCATAATTATGTTAATTCCACAGTGACGGTGTCTGCGCAAATTTTCCGCGGAAGCGCCGGCAACAATATTTTTCTCCCGCTTTCCCCGGCACTTGTGTTGCAGCCTAATTATTCGGGAATGGTTCCTGCAGGGAGCATCGTTTCTGCCTCGGTTGGAAATTTGAACATCGAAATCAATCCCAACGACCGCTTGCTGTTGGTTGTTTTTGCAAATGCCTGCGGAGAGGAAACGCAGATTAACTTGTGCGGTTTTGTCAGCGCAGGCCTGAACATAAAATAAAAAGCTATAT
>LFRM01159961.1_pt1 | contig 19875 bp, 21 predicted proteins | sample 618341 | NCBI WGS metagenome assembly LFRM01 (sample SAMN03654438, study PRJNA283298) | anaerobic digester metagenome | isolation source: pool of bioreactors CSTR01a, CSTR02a, and CSTR03a thermophilic anaerobic... | place: Denmark: Kgs. Lyngby | collected 2014-05-21 | reverse complement strand
GCACCCGGCTGTTAACCGGGTGGTTGTTGGTTCGAGTCCAACCCGGGGAGCCATTTGTTTTGCCTTTTTACAGCTGGAGCGTAAGGGGGTTCACCAGTGGAAGAGTTTGTTACCTCGCTTATGGTCAGTGCCGCATCCGAGATGGGAGATAAGACTCAGCTACTTGTCCTGGCCTTTGCCGCCCAGGCACCATTGGCAGTAGTTGCCAGCGGTGTTCTTGGAGGCTTACTTACAACTAATTTGCTGGCAGCCTTTATCGGGACCGGTATAGGCATGGCTTTACCCCTGGCACCCATCAGATTGGCAGCAGGGGTGCTTTTTTTGGTATTTGCCGGTTGGACCTTATGGGGGCCAAATGAAAGTGAGTCAGAAGGTGAGGACGAATGCAAGGGACACCTGCGATCTCCCTTGGCAGTAGCGTGCGCTTTCTTTATGGCTGAATTGGGTGACAAAACCCAGCTGTGTGCGCTGACCCTAGCTGCTAGGTATCAATCATTCCTGCCGGTATGGCTGGGAGCCAGCGCCGGAATGATTCTAGCCATCTCTCTGGCCATTGGGGTAGGCTATTTCATCGGCAGCAGAATTCCTGAGGCTGCATTGAAATGGCTGTCAGCCAGTGTATTTGCCGTTTTTGGGGTCATCACTCTGATTACTGCACTACAGGGTCTTTGAGCTGTAGTTTCCTGAAGATATTCACAGACTGCTGCAAAAACGCAGTGGCTCGCTGGCTGTCACCTTGCTGATGGTACAACTCGCCCAAGCGAGAATAGACGTCTGCCAGGGACGGCTCTGCCTTTGCTCCCTCTAGTGAAGCGGCGACGGTCAAGAGTATGTTGATTCCTTCATCGATTTTGCCCTGCTGAACACACGCCTCCGCCAACAACTGCCGCAGTCCGGTTTTGTCGCTGGTTGACAATTCCAAGGCTTTTCTTAGAATGCCTTCTGCCGCGGCAGCCCGCTCAGCAGCTGGCGGCTGCCAAGCCAAGTACACCCGGGACAGCTCTTCATATGCATGGGCTTCATGGTGCGACGCTCCGGCATTGCGGGCCTTTTCCGCAGCTTCCAAGAGATGCTGCTCTGCTGTCTCGAATTCACCTCGGGCCCGCTCAATGGAACCCAGGTTGATCTGGCATTGAATCTGCATGTCCTCGTTTTCGATGGCTGCATAGAAGTGCCAGGCCCTGGTGGTGAACCTGCAGGCATTGTCTAGGTCATTCTGATGAAAATCTATATATCCCAAAGCCATACAGATATCTCCATACTTATAATAGGCCTGGGTGGATTCCGATTGCCCTAACGCCTTCAACAAGTTATGCCGGGCCCTTTCATACTCTCGAGAACGGGCGTAAGCTATGCCCAGATTGGTCAATGTCATTGTCTGAAGCTCCGGCATCCGCTCTAAGTGATGTTCAGCGACAGCTAAGGCTTCCTCAAAGGCTGAAACGGCCTGCTTCAGGTTACCCCGGTCCAGCTCCAGATCTCCCAAGCTGTTGAATGCATAGATCAACAACTCCGAATCACCAGCCAGCTTCAGCTCGACCCCAGCCAGCTCCAGCATCTGGGCAGCATTGGCGGTCTGCCCCAATTTAAGATAGGCTTTGGCCAAATAAAAACAGAGCTGTCCTCTGCGGCGGTAGTCGGTCTTGTCCGCCAAAGACAGGGCCTCTTTGTAGTAGTTGACAGCCTCTGTGATCTTGTCTTCCTGTTCCAAATGGCTAGCTAGGAGAATCAAATGGTCAATTTTGTCAGGGTCTGACGAGTGGGGAACATAGTCCTCATCGAGAAAATAGCTGATAGGTTTTCCCAGCCGGTCAGCAATGATCTGCAGGCTCTTGAGAGATGGACGGGCATGATTCTTCTCTATCTGGCTGATAAAGCTCTTGGTGAAGTCGGTACCTGCCAAATCCTGCTGGGTCATCCCCATCTTCAGCCGCAAAGCGCGGATTTTTTCACCAACATGGGGTGATTGTGTCAATGTAAGACCCTCCCATAGCTTAGGACGGAGAAGCATTGCCCTGGTTAGGATAGTTTACACAATTTAGTGTACCATAGGGTTACTGGACAGTCAATGTACAGCAGTCCATTACGAATTGACAAAAAGTAAATCATTTTGTACACTGGGATTACCAAAGATTAAACTAAGGAGGGGCCATCGGGTTGAAGGTGGTGGGATCCTGTGAGCCAATTAAGTAGGCCTAGCGACAATGTCTGCAGAAAATCCAACGGTAGAGTTGAAAGCAGCATCATGACAAGGCACGGGACTATTGCCTATCGGGAAAGGTACATATACTGCCTGGTCCGGGACAGCAGCATATCCTGGCTGGCAGCACCGAGACGGCAAGAGCCTGTCAACAGTTCGCGGATCATGCGATCCCGAGACTTGAATTTGCCCCTGACCGATCCCGGTGACTAAAGGGAACCTTGAACGCACCTTTAGGGTCTATCGCCTCGGGTCAGGTGACCTAACCCCATAGCCCAACCGTCAGGTTGGGCTCTATCTATATACAGCCGCAGCCGCCGATTGGCAGGTGTTTAAAGTGGGTGGGTCGGGTAAAGGAATTAAGGGGCAAGTGTTTAATACTGGAACTAAGATATGTACACGCTGTACAAGCAGGGAAACTGCACCGGTTAACGCTCCAGTGAATAGGCTGGAGAGAGGACGGTGATTCGTATGGAGATGCAGTACCCGGTTACCGGCTGCATTATCTGTCAGCGCCAGTGTGCCGCAGGTATCTCTATCCTGGGCGTGCTGATCTGCTCCCAATGCGAAGGAGAACTGGTGGCGAGTAAGGCGGCACAGCCAGGTTATGATATGTATGTCAAGAGGCTGCGGGCCCTTTGGCACCGGGTATTTGATGCCCATGCCGAGACAGGAAGCCTAGCTGGCGGTTTCCCCGGAGAACTCATGGAGGCAGTTGAATGCTTAGAGCCGAATACCGGCTAGACCAAACCAAAGCCCCTTTTCTAGAAGGCCTGATACAATACAGTCGAGATCAAGTGATCCCCTTTCATACGCCTGGACATAAACAGGGCCGCTCTCTAGATCCTGAACTCCAATCGGCACTGGGCAGGCTCCCCTTTTTGCTGGATCTATCTGACGAGATCGCTAGTCAAGCTCACGGCGATAATTCGGAAAGAGTGCTGCGGGAAGCGGAGGCGCTGGCTGCCGATGCCTTCGGAGCAAAGGCGACGTTTTTTCTCCATAATGGTACAACTGCAGGCATTCAGGCTATGCTGCTGGCAGCTCGCCAATGGGCGGGCAGAACACTACCCGGTGCTGGCTGTGCCGTGGAGGACGGGATGGAGATTATCGTGCCCCGCAGCGTACATCGCTCAGTCTTGGGAGGACTGATCTTGGCCGGCCTGGTCCCCCGATTTGTCTCCGATACATGGGACCAAGAATGGAGTATCCCGCTGCCGCCTCCCCAGGAAGCTTGGCAAGCCGCTGCAGCCGGGTCTCAATTTCTGGCAGCTTACTTTGATACATATCCCAACTATTATGGAATTGCAGGGCATCTGGATAGAACGGCTGATCTTGCCGCTGCTGGGGACAAGCTGTTATTGGTAGATGAAGCCCACGGAGCCCATTTTCGATTTCATCCGGCCCTACCCCCCGCCGCCTTAAGCCTGGGAGCCGACGCTTGTGCCCAGAGTGCCCATAAAGTATTGGGAGTGCTGACCCAGGCGTCAATACTGCACATCAATAACGAAGAACTGGCAGCAACGATGCCCCAGATTCTCGGTATGCTGCAGAGTACAAGCCCATCTTTCTTGCTCTATGCCTCTTTAGATGCTGGGCGGCGGCAAATGGCGCTGGCTGGGGAACACCTCTGGCAAAGGGCCTTGGAATTATCCAGTACTGCCCGGGAAAAGATCAACCGGATGCCGGGATTGCGATGCTTAGGGGAGGAAATACTGAATAAGCCTCAAGTTGGATTCTGGGATCCCACTAAACTGCTGATTAAGGTGGATGGGTTGGGGCTGAGCGGCTCCGAAGCTGAAAAGCGGCTGCGGGCCAAGGGCATACAAGTAGAGCTGGCAGGCCTCAACCATGTCCTTGCCCTCATTGCTATAGGTGATGGCCCCGAGGAAGTTGAAGCTTTGGTGAGGGCACTGGAGGAGCTGCAGAAGGAGCGGAGCAGTTCCAGACGGCGGCCTCCAGCAAGCTTGCCTCAGCTCCCCCGGCCGGGAGAGATGCTGGTATCTCTTCGACGGGCGATCTTGTCTCCCAGGCGGGAACTCAGCCTGGCTGCTGCGCAGGGCGAGGTAGCTGCTGAAGCAGTGCTGCCGTATCCGCCGGGAATCCCTGTGTTAGTACCAGGGGAGAGGATAACCGTTGAGAGTATAGACTTCTTGCAGGATTGCGGCCGAAAGGGTATTGAAATAAGAGGTTGGGCCAATGCTGACAGACAGACAATCTGGGTGGTGGATATCGATTGAACAAGCAAAAAGAGATTGTTGATGACTTAGATCGTTTGTTGGAGGTCCTGCCCCAGTTCGTTCGGGAGACCATAGAGGAGCAGGAGAATTTCGATGATCTGATTGAAATTGTCTTGGACTTAGGCAGAAGGCCGGAAGCCCGCTATTCCCATAGATTCATCTACCTTGCCGAGAACGAGATCAGCCGAGAGCATATTGACACTGTGCTGAAGCGGGTAGGAGAATTTGGGTTGGATAACAGGGCTGGTATAGAAAGGACCCTGCATCGGATTTCGGCTATCCGCAATCGCCAAGGTGAGATCATCGGACTCACCTGCCGGGTGGGGCGGGCGATTTTTGGCACCATCGATATCATCCGGGATGTCATTGAGACCGGTGCAAGCATCTTGCTCTTGGGTAAGCCGGGGGTTGGCAAAACCACCATGCTGCGGGAGATTGCCCGGGTGCTGGCTGATGAGTTCCTCAAGCGGGTGGTAATCGTAGATACCTCCAATGAGATCGCCGGCGATGGAGATATTCCCCATCCGGCCATCGGCCGGTCCCGCCGCATGCAGGTTCCCCGTCCAGCTGATCAGGCGGCGGTGATGATTGAGGCTGTGGAAAACCACATGCCTGAAGCCATAGTTATTGACGAGATTGGAACAGAAGCGGAGGCCCAAGCCGCCCGCACCATTGCCGAGCGGGGTGTACAGCTCATCGGTACAGCCCACGGCATTACTTTGGATAATCTTGTTCTCAATCCCACACTGTCTGACCTGGTGGGAGGCATTCAGGCTGTTACTTTGGGAGATGAAGAAGCCCGCCGCCGGGGAACCCAGAAGACTGTGCTGGAACGAAAAGCGCCTCCGACATTTGATATTGTCATTGAAATTCAAAGTACGCGGCGGCTCGCTATTCACCACGATGTGGCTAAGACTGTCGACTTGCTCCTGCGGGGCATAGAGCCCCGTCCGGAGATCCGGGAGCGTTCGGCAGCAGGGGAAATAAGGGTGGTCCAAGAAAGCGACCTGGAAGAACTGCATTTTGGAGCAGCCAAGCCGGCAGAGGTGAGTCCGGCACCCCTCGCCAAGTCTCCGGTTCCCAAGGTCATGCGGGTCTTTCCCTATGCGGTGAGCCGCAACCGGCTGGAAAGGGCTATTGCTGAAGCCGGGGTACCCCTGAGGCTTACCGATGATCTGACCCAGGCGGATTTTGTTCTGACCTTAAAGGGCCAGTACCGGAAGATGCCAAAGAGGCTGCGGGAGGCAGAGGCTAGGGGGAAGCCTGTATATGTGCTCCGCAGCAATACCAAGGCCCAGATGCAGGAGTTTGTCACCAATCTAGTAGATGATGAAGAGGCCAATGCCCTGATGGAAGCGGAACGGGCTGTCCATCAGGTCCAGCTGTTTTCTCAACCCGTTGAGCTTTCACCTCAGAATGCCCATATCCGCCGTCTGCAGCATCAACTGATTGAGAAGTACAAGCTGCATTCTACCAGCGTGGGAGATGAGCCGGAGCGGCGGGTGAAGGTTCTGCCAGTTGATCTTTCCAGTGAAATAAGGTGAAATGAATATGGGACCGACTTTTATTACTCTCGAGGGGCCGGATGGCTCCGGAAAATCGACACAGGCGGCGCTGCTGGCAGAAAAATTGACCGAGATGGGTTTGTCGGTGCTCTTGACCCGGGAGCCGGGGGGCACACCGGTGGGGCGGAGACTGCGGGAAATCCTCTTGAATCCCGATGTTCAGTTATCGGTGATGACAGAAGTCCTGCTCATGGCAGCTGACCGAGCTCAGCATGTTCAAGAGGTGATCAAGCCTGCTCTGGAGAATAATATGGTCGTAGTCTGCGATCGGTATGTTGACTCCAGCCTGGCATACCAAGGGTTCGGCCTCTTGGGAGACGTAAGCCAAGTTAAGGCCATCAACGAAGCGGCTGTTGAAGGTGTATGGCCTGACTTGACCATCTTGTTGGATGTAGAGCCTGAAGTCGGCCTGCGACGGCATCGGCAGGCGGCATCCGCAGCGGGGAGGCCTAGCTGTTCCGGCCGGGCTGGCGGCTTGGACAGGATCGAACAGCGGGATCTGGAGTTTCACCAAAGGGTTCGAGACGGATATCATGTACTATCGACATTGTATGCGCAGCGATTTGTTGTCATCGATACCACTGGATTGGAGATAGAGACAGTAGCCCAGATTGTTTGGGAGGCTGTGGAACAGCGGTTCAAAGGCGATAACCGGTGATTGCAGCTTTACCCAGCAGGGGAGGGAAAGACCCATGAAATTGATTATTGCCATCGTACAGGATCAAGATGCCAACAGACTGCTGGAGAGACTATTAGATAACGGAATCGGTGCCACAAAACTAGCTAGTACCGGCGGCTTCTTAAAGGTAGGCAGTACAACACTACTAATCGGAGTTGAGGAAAACCAGGTCGAAGAGGTCCTCGATCATCTGCGGGAGACCTGTAAGGCTCGCAAGCAGCTGGTCACTCCTCTAGCAGCTGTCGGCAGATCCATTAGTGCCTTTATGCCCCAGCCGGTGGAGGTCAAAGTGGGCGGGGCGACTGTGTTCATTCTAGATGTCGAGCGTTTTGAGAAAATCTAGGGAACAGCGTAATGGGGGGAGAGGAAGCGCAGCTGCCCTGGGGGTGGCTTGTGCCCGCGCATGAAGATCCGTGCCAGAAAAGAACGGCAATTGGGGCGTGATATGCCGTCAGGGAGGCCTAGTGGTGCATCCCAGGTGTCTCTTCGCCATTCACCGTTCTTGACAGCTCTGCAAGAGACAATGGATGGGCGGGATGATGAGTCTTTGGCCAGTTCCTTCGCTGCCATCGATGAAGCCGCCGAGGCCCTCCGCCGTTCAGTCACCTTGCGCAATTTGAAGAGATATAAAGAACTTGTGCGGGAGTTCATCCGGCTGCTGACCGCCAGGGCCTATACCGTCCATCGGGAAGCAGGCTTTGATCGATATGGCCATCGGCGTTTGTACACCATTGTGGCCAAGATCGATGCTGAGTTGGAAGCGTTAACCCGTGAAGTCATGGAGGCACAGTCGGATCAGTTGGATTGGGTTAGCCGACTGGATGAGATCAGAGGCCTGCTTTTGGATATCTATAGTTAATACCGCTGTGGGGCTGCGCCGGAGGAGGACAAACCAATATGGGAGGATTTGACGGCCTGATCGGGCAGGATGCCTTGGTCCAGCGGCTGCAGCAAGCTATCATCTCCGGGAGGGTCGCCCACGCTTACTTGATCACCGGTGCACCGGGCTCCGGCAAGAAAACCTTGGCCATGGCCTTCGCCCAGGCCCTTTTCTGTATGGAGGACCCCGGGAGAGCCTGTGGGACTTGCCAGGATTGCCGCCGAATTGAGGCCGGCAACCATCCAGATATGACAATAGTGCCGCCCGAAGCAGGCAGGATAAAGATTGACCAAGTTAGGAGACTTAAGGAGCGGTTTGCCCTGCAGTCCTATGAAGGCAGCTGGAAGGCAGGCATAGTTGTTGGAGCCGAGACCATGACTGTGGAGGCGGCCAACAGTCTGCTAAAACTGCTGGAGGAACCCAGCGGTCAAGCCGTGATCATGCTTCTCAGTACAAGTCCTTCAATGCTGCTGCCAACCATAGTGTCCCGCTGCCAGAGAATTGCAATGAAGCGCATTCCCCGTCAACTGATAGCATCTTATCTAGAAAGGGAATTTGGGTTTTCGCCTCAGAGGGCTGCGGTAGTTGCCGGTTTGGCCGATGGCCGGCTGGGACAAGCTAAAGAGTATGCTAAAGAGGAAAACCTGGCTCGGATGGAACAGATCCTATCGGCATTGGCGGCTTCGGAAGGGCGCGGCCTGCAAGCTCTGCGGCTGGCAGCCGAATTGGATGCCGACCCGGAAGCTCTTGAGTTTGCGATGCAGATTATAGCTACCTGGCTGCGGGACATGTTGCTGGCGGCATCGGGCTGTCCCCAAGATACCATTGTTCATCAAAACTACTATGATAAGCTTCTGGAGCAAAGCAGGCTGTATCCCATGGCGGCAATTAGACAGGCGGTTTGGCAAGTGGAGGATGCAGCCCGGGCGCTTAGGGCCAATGCCAACCGGCGGTTAACCTTGGATGCATTGCTCTATCAGCTGGCTGATTTGAACTCTTCTTCTCGAGCGAAAGAGGTTTATAGATATGGTAAAAGTGGTGGGAGTTAGATTTAAGCATGCGGGCAAGATCTATTATTTTGACCCCGGCGATTTTGACCTGGCTGCCGGTGACCCTGTCATCGTGGAGACTGCCAGAGGTATAGAGTACGGACAAGTAGTTGTTGCACCTAAGGAAGTGGCGGAAAGTGATGTTGTTCAGCCGCTAAAACAGGTATTGCGCCAGGCCACTGAAGCGGATATGGAGATTCTGGCCGAGAACGCTGAGAAAGAACGCTCCGCTTTTCAGATAGGCTTGGAGAAAATCGAAAAACACGGGCTGCCCATGAAGCTGGTAGATGTAGAATACACCTTCGACAACAGCAAGGTGATTTTCTACTTCACTGCAGATGGGCGGGTGGATTTCCGAGAGCTGGTCAAGGATTTAGCCAGCGTTTTCCGGACCCGGATCGAGCTCCGGCAGATAGGTGTTAGAGATCAGGCGAAAATGCTGGGAGGGCTGGGGCCATGCGGAAGGCCCATGTGCTGTGCTACCTTCCTAGGGGACTTCGAACCGGTTTCCATCAAGATGGCTAAAGAACAGAATCTATCCCTAAATCCCAGCAAGATCTCGGGAATCTGTGGGAGACTAATGTGCTGCCTCAAGTTCGAAACCGAGGTGTATAGAGCCGAGAAGGAAAGGAGCCCAGCGGAAATCCAGGAAGAAAACCTGGAGGAGCCCCTGACGGAGGACGCCTGCGGCTGCGAAGCATGCGGCGCATGTGGGTTGACGGATACTGCGGTGGAGGAAGCCGGTGCAGGGGCTCCAGCGGATCTTGAAGATACTGATGCTGGGGATGATGGAGGCCGGGAAACCGCGCCATCTGATGTTGAGGCCAGTCCTCAAGACAAAGACGGTTCATCGGCTGCACAGCCCAAGGCCAGCCGACGGCGTAAACGGCGTTACCGCCGTCCCCGCAAGCGTCCAAACAAAGAAGAGAGCAAGCAGGGCCAAGATCGAAGTGATGGGAAAAATGAGGTGGGGTTGTGAGCCGCGAAGCTTTAGAACACCATGTCTATATCGTTGAGTGCCGGGACGGAACCCTCTATACTGGATATGCGGGGGATTTAGAGCAGCGGCTCAAAGCCCATAACCAAGGAAAAGGGGCCAAATACACCCGGGGACGCCGCCCTGTCCGTTTGGTCTACCGGGAAAGCTTTGAAAGCAAGAGTGCTGCCCTGCGGCGGGAACACCAGATCAAAGCTCAATCCAGGGAAGCCAAACTCCGGCTGATCCAGGGGAAGGATTCGGAAGCGGCGGCACCACAGGAGAGATACCGGTGACACAGAGCTGCGGAGAACTGTTTATCTGTGCGACTCCCATTGGCAATTTGGAAGACATCACCTTGAGGGCACTGAGAGTCCTTCGGGAGGCCGATCTGATCGCCGCAGAAGACACTCGGCGGACTCGCCAGCTCCTCACCCATTTTGATATCCATACGCCCCTGCTCAGCTATCATCAGCATAATGCAGCTGGTAGAATCCCGGAGCTGATCCGGCGGCTGAAATCTGGAGAGAGTATTGCGGTGGTGTCAGATGCTGGGACGCCGGGAATTTCCGATCCCGGCCAGGAATTGATCCAAGCAGCAATCCAGGAAGGCTTGCCTGTTGTCCCTGTACCCGGCCCCAGTGCCGTGATTACTGCTTTAGTTGCCGCCGGATTTGATACCTCTGCCTTTGTGTTCGGCGGGTTCATTCCCCGCGGCCGCCGGGAAAAGCGGGAAGCCATGGAAAGGGTGGCAAGGGAGCCGCGAACCACGGTGCTTTATGAAGCCCCCCATCGGCTGCGGGATACGCTGCGGCTCTGTGCAGAACTGATGCCCCAGCGTCCGATGGCAGTCTGCCGTGAGATGACTAAAGTCCATGAAGAGATCGTCAGGGGAAACCCCGCTTTTCTATTGGAGCACTTTGAAGAGAATAACCCCAGGGGTGAATTCGTACTGGTCTTTTCTGCCGTTGACGAGAGCAGCATTCCAGCGGATGCTGAGGGAGCAGGAGAGGGACTAACCATCGAGGAAAGACTAGCTGAGCTTTTGGAGCAAGGCTATGACAAGAAAGCCGCCATCAAGACTGTAGCCCGGGAACGGGGTGTTCCCCGGCGGGAAGTCTATGATGCTGCCATAGACCTTCCCGCATCCCCCATGAGGAAGCCCTAAGCTAAAGGACAGGCCTAGGATACACCATTGCTCATTTGGCTGACACACTTTGAGCATACATACTTCTTCTTGAAGGCGGTTATCCCATCGGTACTGCCGCAGAAGACGCAGGCAGCTTCGTGTCTTCTCAAGATAATTCTATCGCCTTCGACGAAAATCTCGATGGGGTCTTTTTTATCAATCTGCAATGTGCGGCGCAGTTCTATAGGAATCACGATTCGGCCTAGGTTGTCCATCTGGCGCACTATTCCGGTAGACTTCATCTATTGCCACATCCCTTTCGACACAAGTCGACATATTCACAAGGGAAAGTATACAGAGTGCCGGAGACCAAGTCAACCTCTTTCTTGTAAAAAATTGTTAAGAGAGGAGGCGCAAGAGTTAGATGGATCTGCGTATTATTGGAAGGAGCTCTCCTTACGCCGGGCCGGGGGAAGCAGCGGTGGGATACGTAGTAGACAACGAAGGCGGCCACATGATGCTGGAGTGCGGCACAGGCGTTGTCGCCAAGTACCTCCAACGATACAAGCTTTCCGAGCTTCAGGGAGTGATCATCAGTCATCTGCATCCGGACCACTCAGCTGATCTGTTTCCCCTCGGGTTTGCCATCCTGCATTCACTGCAGCAGGGCTTGAGATCAAGGCCGGTACACCTCTATCTGCCCCCGGGGGGCGTGGATACTTTCAATGCTGTGCTGGAACACTTAGGGGGCCTGCAAAAACACTACGCCCAGGCCTTTGCCTACCGGGAGTACCGAGCTCATGTACCCATCTCCATCGGGAACTGGAAGGCGTATTTCCATCGAGTCTACCATGGGATGAGCTGCCATGGAGTCATGGTCGAGGGAGAGCAAGGACAGCGGTTGGGTTATACAGCAGACACCAAGATGGGGCCAGAACTGGAGCGCTTTTTCCAGGGGGTTGATCTCCTCCTATGCGAAGCAACGGTGGATTCAGAGGAAGAGGCCCAAAGCACTAATCATCTGACAGCGGAAGAAGCAGGCAGGCTTGGGGCAGCGATAGGTGCGAGTCATCTAGTGCTAACCCACTTTCTGCCGGGAACCGATGTTGACATGAAGAAGTGCTTGGCAGCCCGCCATTTCTCTGGAAAGATCACAGCTGCAGAGATAGATGCAGTATATGCCGTGGGCGGAGAATAGGCAAGCTGCCGCCGAGAGCGGAGCAGCGGTGCTTGACAGCCTGGAAGATTGTGATATAGTAAAGATTACAATTGACTATGCAAAGGCTGTGAATGGGAAGAGTAATCACCCAAGAGGGCAGATAAAGAGAGTCGGGTAGGGTGAAAGCCGATTCTGCCCTGTGGTGTTGAACATGGCCCAGGAGCCGTCATTCGAACATCCAGCGGACTGTGGCACAGGGCCGTTGGATCAGTAGGGTGAACCGGGAACCTTGACAAAGGTGAGGCGCCCGTTACAGCGCCAGGGTATAAAGGCCTCGCTGCTAGTAGGCGAGAGCTGAGTACCTGGTAAGGCCGTTGCCGCGAGGCATTGGTGAAATCTGGGTGGTACCGCGTGAGTGATCTCTCCCGCCCCTGGTGATAATCAGGGTGCGGGAGATTTTTGGTTATGGCAGCATTTTAGCTGGCAAAGGAAGAACTCTGGAGAAAGGAAGATGCACAATGGGCAGGAAGGGAAGATATTACGTTTCCACTCCCATCTATTACCCCAGTGACCGACTGCACATCGGGCATGTCTATACAACGACCGTAGCGGACTGCATAGCCCGTTGGCACCGCTTCATAGGAGACGACGTGCTGTTTCTGACCGGGTCTGACGAGCACGGGCAAAAGATCGAGAGAATCGCTAGCTCCCAGGGCATCGAGCCCAAATCATATGTAGATAAGATCGTCGACAGCTTCAAAGTCCTCTGGAAAAGGTACAACATCTCCTATGATGATTTCGTCAGGACTACTGATGAGCGCCACCGCCGGGTCGTTCAGGAAGTGTTCCGCAGGATCTATGCCAAAGGAGATATCTACAAAGGGGAATACAAGGGCTGGTACTGTACCCCTTGTGAAGCTTTTTGGGTGGAGACCAAGCTGCAGGATGGGAACTGTCCCGACTGCGGCCGCCCAGTGGAGCTGGTCAAGGAAGAGAGCTACTTCTTCCGTCTATCCAATTATGCCGACCGCTTGCTTCGACACATTGAAGAAAACCCGGAATTTATCCAGCCGGAGAGCCGCCGGAATGAGATGGTAAGCTTTATCAAGAGCGGCCTCGAGGATCTTTGTGTGTCCAGGACCACCTTTGACTGGGGCATTCCAGTTCCTATGGATGATGATCACGTCATCTATGTGTGGATTGACGCCTTGACCAACTACTTGACCGGGTCCGGATTCCTCCAGGATGAAGAGCAATTTGCCCGCTACTGGCCGGCGGATCTGCACCTAGTCGGCAAGGAGATCGTCCGGTTCCATACAATCATCTGGCCAATCATTCTTATGGCCCTTGACCTGCCTTTGCCTAAGACGGTATTTGGACACGGCTGGCTCCTGATGGAGCACGATAAGATGTCCAAATCTAAAGGCAATGTGGTAGATCCCCTGGAGCTGGCCGATGAGTTTGGGGTGGATGCTATCAGGTACTTCCTCCTGAGGGAGGTGTCTTTTGGACAGGACGGCAACTTCTCCCGCAGAGCCCTGATTGACAGAATTAATGCGGATCTGGCCAATGACCTGGGCAACCTGCTTCACCGCAGTGTAGCCATGATCGGCCGCTATCGGGAGGGAGTCATACCCCAGCCCGGGGCTTTGACAGAGCTTGAGCAGGACTTGCAAAAGCTGGCTGCTGCCGCTGCGGCTGATGTCAATCGCCATATAGATGGGCTGGAGATCAACGCTGCCTTGTCGGCCATTTGGAGACTGGTCAGCAGAGCCAACAAGTACATTGATGAAGCTGAACCCTGGACCCTCAACAAGACAGGCCAGAGTGAACGGCTTGATACTGTGCTTTACCACTTGGGGGAGACCTTGCGGATTCTGGCCCTCTTGGTCAAATCCTTCATGCCTGAAACGGGAGATAAGATGTGGGCACAGCTGGGAATCAGCCAGGCTATCGAGTCCTGTCGGTTTGAAGATACAGCTTGGGGCGGCCTGCAGCCTGGGACAAAGGTCGTCAAGGGCGACCCGATTTTCCCCCGGATCGATCCAGAAGAGCTAGCAGAAGTAGAGGAGGCGTCCAGTGTGGCTGAAACTAAGCAAGAGACCGCAGATAATACTGTCAAGGAAACGGCGGCAGCAAAACCGCTGGTGTCCATTGAAGATTTCGCAAAACTTGACTTGAGGGTAGCAGAGATCAAAGCTGCTGAACCTGTTCCGGGAGCCGATCGGCTGCTGAAGTTAACAGTATCCGTTGGCGAAGAAGAGAGGCAGATTGTGGCCGGCATCGCCCAACACTACACTCCCGACGCCCTGGTGGGGAAGCGGATTGTAGTAGTAGCCAATCTCAAGCCTGCCAAGCTGCGGGGTGTCCTTTCAGAAGGGATGCTGCTGGCAGCCTCCACCGAAGGCAGCCTGGGGTTGGTGACGGTGGAAAGGGATCTACCCAGCGGAGCCCAGGTTAAATAATGTCGGGTGATACAATGGAGCTCATCGATACTCACTGTCATCTCAATGACCCGCGGTTTGAGAGCGATCTCCCCGAGGTGATCCAGCGGGCCAGGTCTGCAGGAGTAACCGAGCTGGTCAACATAGGTTACGATTTGGATTCCTCCCGTAAAGGAATCGAACTGGCTGCTTTATACTCGGGCCTGAAAACCACGGTGGGCATCCATCCCCATGATGCCGATACGGCAGATGAGGCCGCCTTGGCAGAACTGGCCAAGCTGGCCGGTGCCGAATCGGTGGCAGCCATCGGGGAGATCGGATTAGACTATTATTACGACAACTCACCGAGGGAACTGCAGCGCTTGGCCTTTCGCCGCCAGATGGAGCTGGCCAAGGAAATGGATCTGCCGGTGGTGATTCACAGCCGCAGTGCTGCGCAAGAGACCCTGGAGATCCTACAGGAATTCGCTCCTTTGCGGGGCATCATGCACTGCTTTTCTGGGAGTTTTGAGACAGCGCAGATCTGTATGGATCTCGGCCTCTATATTGCCTTCGGAGGAGCCATTACCTTCAAGAATGCCGACCGGCTCCGGGGAGTGGCAGCCAGAGTCCCCTTGGAAAGAACTGTGCTGGAGACTGATTGCCCATATCTGAGTCCAGAGCCTTGGCGGGGCCGGCGCAATGAACCGGCTTACTTGGTCTCTGTACTCGCTAAACTGGCAGAGCTAAAGCAGGTCAGTGAAGCTGAGGCAGCTCGGATAACCACCGTAAATGCCCGGAATGTTTTCGGACTGGAGTAGGGATCAAGCAGGTTTGCTCATCAACGGCATCAAGCAGACAATCGGGGATGGCAGCACTGGAGACAGTGCACCATCCCCGACGCTTTTAGCCCTAGAGGGAAAGAACAATACCCGCCAGCCCCCCGAACAAGATAATGAGAATATGGTTGAGCTCAGTCTTGGTGATTAATAGAAAGGCAGCCGCTGCTAGAAGCAGCCTTCTGAAGTCGACAACGGCCACCGGCAGAATGTACAAACCGGCGCAGGCGATGAGCACAACTATTGCCACGTGAATCCCCGACATAGCCCGGTCGACAATTGGGTGCTCCCGGTAGCGGGAGAGAAGCTGTACCAATAAGAAGACCAGGATCAGAGAGGGTGCGATAACTGAGAGGGTGGCCAGGGCTCCGCCCGCCAGGCCGAAGAAGCGATAGCCTACAAAGGTAGCAGAGTTCACCGCAATGGGGCCCGGTGTCATCTCTGATATGGCTACGATATCCAGGAACTCCTCCGCACTCAGCCAGCCAGGCCCGATCAGCTCCCGCTCCAGAAGAGGAATCATGGCATAGCCGCCCCCGAAGGTGAAGGCCCCGATCTTGAAAAAGGTCCAAAAGATGGGCAAGAGGCTGGGTGGCGAAGCTGCAGCCGCTGCCTGCTGGTGGATGAGTCCCTCCTGCGTTCTGGTATTCATAGAGAATGCTCCTTCTAGGCGATATTGGATGCTTGGGTTGATTTGGCCACTGTGGTCTCGTTCTGCAGTTAAGGCCTACAATACCGGACTCAGCGTATCAAATAGCGGATCCGAGGTCAAGGAAACAGTCCTTGATTTTCTCCGAGGGTCTGGATATAATAATAGATACAAGCGGATGTGGCCTAGCGGTAGGGCATCGGCTTCCCAAGCCGAGGATCGCGGGTTCGAATCCCGTCATCCGCTCCATTTTTATTTGCCGGCGTAGCTCAATCGGCAGAGCGGCGCATTCGTAATGCGTAGGTTAGCGGTTCAAGTCCGCTCGCCGGCTCCAATGGCCTCCTTACTGCGGTTGGACAGCAAGGAGTTTTTTTGTGCCCGGAGACTGTTCCGAAGGTTATGCCGGAAAGAATATAGACCCCACCAGGAACTCTATCCCGGTGGGGCTTTCGCTTTGGTGGTCGCATCTGGACTCGAACCAGAGGCCTCTACGATGTGAGCGTAGCGCTCTAACCAACTGAGCTATGCGACCGAACCGCTTACTGTGTCCCTATTATAACTCGAAATCCTCAGAGTGTAAAGAGGTAGTTGATGCTGACTCTGCAAGGCCCTGGGGCCTGAACGCAGCCGCTTTAGGCTGCCTCAAGGGGCTGCTGACACCCAATGGAACTCTCCACAAAGTCAGGTCTTGCCACAACTAGTGCCGAATATTTTCTTTCCGATGCAGGCATACTCTCCTTAGAGGTCGGCAATGTCTCTCAATCGTGATTCGATACTGTCAGCAGTTCGAGCCGCCGGACCGGCATGAAGCTTTCCGCCGGCAGGCGAGCAGGTTCGGTCTGAGCCTATCAGTTTGGGAGACCCCTTGCCGGCCTCTTGGTCGTGGAGCCAGGGTCAAAGGTCTTGGCAGAGGATGGAAAAAGAACGGCATGGGAGGACAAGGGTGTGACTATAGCGGCTGCCGCAGCGAGGACCTTAGCATTTTACGGGGTGCTGCTCCTATTGCTGAGGATCATGGGCAAGCGGGAAATTGGGGCTCTCTCCCCCTTCGACCTTGTTGTCACCATCATGATTGCCGAACTGGCAGCTCTCCCCATGGAAAATCCCGACATTTCCATGGTAGATGCCTTAGTCCCGATTTTCACCCTCACAGTTGCGGAGATCGCTGTCTCCTACATCACTTTGAAGAGTGACAGGATGCGAGCCTTGCTTACTGGGACGCCAAGCATTATAATTCGGAGTGGGGAAATCATCGAGAGCGAGATGCGGCGAACGAGGTACAATCTCAGTGATTTGCTGCTGCAGCTGCGCCTTAAAGGTATCGCCAACATCGCCGACGTCGAGGTGGCCATCCTGGAGACCAATGGGGAGCTGAGCGTCTTTCCCAAGTCGCAGCGGCGGCCTGTGGTCCCGGCTGATCTAGGTGTGGAAACTGAACCAGAGGGTTTGCCCCTGGTTATAATCGCAGATGGAGTCGTAAACAAAGCTAACCTCAGGTATGCAGGCCTAGACCATGGGTGGTTAATAACCCAGCTGCGGCAGCAGGGCATCGACTCGGTGGACGATGTACTATTGGCCAGTCTGGATGCGGTTGGGCACCTATTTGTCCAAAGGAAGAACCGGTCTAGGAGGAGGAGACATGCGGACATACTATGATGTTATTATCATTGGTGCCGGCCCCGCCGGCTTTTTTACCGCCATGGAGCTGGTCCGCAACACAGCCGATTTGTCTATTCTCTTGGTTGACAAGGGACGCTCCTTGGCCAGGCGGTTTTGTGCGGCCCGGGAGACGGGGGTCTGCAGCTCATGCGACCCATGTGCCATTACCAGCGGCTTTGCAGGTGCGGGGGCTTTCAGTGACGGCAAATTGAGCCTAGCTCCCAGCGTAGGGGGCAGACTGACTGATTATCTGCCAGAAAAGACAGTCCAGGATCTCATCGACTACGTTGACGGCATCTATCGGGAGTTTGGGGCTTCCGATGCAGTCCACGGGCTTAACGACAAGGCTGTGGAGGATATCATGTATGAAGCATCTAAGCATAACATTCAACTGATACCCTGTCCGGTGCGTCACCTGGGAACCGATGAATCGCTGGAAGTCCTGGAAAGCATGTATCAGTATCTTTTGCGGCAGCCCTGTTTTGAGTTTTCGGAGCTGACAACCGTTCTGGAGATTCTAGTGGAGGGGGGGAAGGCAGCGGGAGTACGGCTGCAGCAGCAGGGTAAAGAACCGGTTGAGGTCAATGCTCGGTATGTGATTGCGGCTCCCGGCAGGGGCGGTGCCGGCTGGATGCTGGAAGAGAGCCGCCGCCTGGGCCTTCGGACTGAGAACAACGAGGTCGATATCGGTGTGCGGGTAGAGGTGCCCAATGCCATAATTGATCACCTGACTAAGGAACTCTATGAAGCCAAGTTGGTATATTACTCCGATACCTTCGACAACAAAGTCCGCACCTTCTGTATGAATCCCGGCGGCGTGGTGTCGGAGGAGCGCTATGAAGGAGACTTGGCAGTCGTTAACGGCCACAGCTATCAAGATCCGAGCTTGCGGACGCCCAACACCAATTTCGCCCTTCTAGTCTCTACCCGGTTTACCGAGCCCTTTAAGGAGCCCATTGAATACGGGAAATATATAGCCCGCCTGGCGAACATGCTGACTGGCGGCGGAGTAATGGTGCAGCGTTTGGGAGACCTCCTGAAGGGCCGCCGTACAGACCGGGACCGCCTAAAGAAGTCAACTACTATTCCCACTCTGCCCAGTGCCGTGCCGGGAGATCTTAGCTATGCTTTACCCCATCGCTACCTGATGTCTATTGTAGAGACCCTAAGGGCACTGGATAGTATCATTCCCGGCCTTTATTCTAGAAACACCTTGCTCTACGGAGTGGAGGTCAAGTTCTATTCTGCCAGGGTAGATGTCGGGCCTAACATGGCTGCGGAAATCGATGGTTTGTATGCCGTTGGTGACGGAGCCGGGGTTACCAGAGGGCTGATTCAAGCGTCAGCCAGCGGTGTGATAGTAGCCAGAGATATTCTGGGACTGCCTTTGCCGCAAAGAACAAGTTGACACAGCAGTATATGTGACGGCTGGACCTGCATCTTAGACAGGGGGAGATTGAGTGCAAGAAATCATCATCGAGATCATCAGCAGCTACGGTTATTTGGGTGTTTTCTTGCTGATTGCCATTGAAAACCTATTTCCCCCGATACCATCAGAGGTCATCTTGGCCTTCGGCGGCTTTATGACTACATATACTGCCATGACAGTATGGGGTGTGATCTTGTCCTCCACAGCAGGTTCAGTAGCAGGTGCGCTGATCTTGTATACCATCGGCCGGGGATTAAATGCCCAGCGGCTTGAGAGTCTGTTTAACAGCAAAGCGGCTCAGGCCTTGCGGCTTAGGCATGAAGATGTGCGTAGAGCCGGTAAATGGTTTAATAAGCACGGCAATCGGGCAGTATTCTTGTGCCGGTTTATTCCGATTGTCAGAAGTCTGGTTTCTATCCCCGCAGGTATGGCGAACATGAAATTGCCGGTTTTTCTACCGCTAACCATCTTAGGTACGCTGATCTGGAATACAGTGCTTGTCTATTTAGGGAGATTGGCAGGCGAGGCCTGGGAGATAGTGGTTTCATACCTAGACCTATATTCATTGATCACCTTAGTTGCCTTTGTGCTCATCGGGCTGGCGGCAGCTGCAATCTTTATCAAGCGGAGGTTCTTGCCGCGGAATTAGCGGTCATTGCCTGAGGATGTTGCCCAGCAGTACTCAAGCCCCAGCCCGGGTGTGTGCCTCGCTAGAACATGCCTTGTATGCAGATTCAAGCCGCAGCTAATGTAGGTGTGGCTCTAGGAGCAGATGGAGATGTACCGATTGTACTGTTCAGATAGCCGGCAAACATTCTGGGCTCAAAGGCAGCCTACGAAAGGAAAGGAGTCCTTCAATTGTTCTATAAACGGAGTTTAGCAGCCAAGATAGCAGTATACATAGGCGCTGTGATGATTCTCATGTGCGGCGGCTTGGGCCTGTTATCCCACTACTATAGTTCATCGGCGGTAATTGAAGAGGTTGAGGCAGCTCTAGAA